>Ga0316207_10002937_pt1 | contig 16559 bp, 11 predicted proteins | sample 6weekpyrite_MG_FD_204943 | JGI IMG/M metagenome (GOLD analysis project Ga0316207, IMG submission 204943) | Microbial mat bacterial communities from mineral coupon in-situ incubated in ocean water Damariscotta River, Maine, United States -... | ecosystem: Environmental > Aquatic > Marine >...
GTCACTCTGCTGCTTTAACGCCGCTAATTCCTGATGTACTCTCTGCATAAAACGATGAAAGTGAACGCGTAGCTTGTTATCAAACGGCAAGCTTTCATAGAAGTTATCCATCAGATAGGTTTTGCCACGACCCACTCCACCCCAAAAATACAGGCCCTTTACCGGGGTCATTTGTTTTTTGCTAAATCGTCTAAACCAGTTTGCCTTGCTTTCTTTTCTTGCTTGCTGATCAATAATCAGGTTTTCATACAATGCCTGTAATTTGTCGACCGCCATTTTTTGTGCGGAGTCTTCCACAAAGTCGTCCTTTTCCAGATCTCGTAAGTAGCGTTGACGGGGTGATAAGTTAAGGGGCAAAGAAAGCAATGACATGGATAGAAAAACGATTTGAACCAAAGAAGCCCGCTATTTTGCCGGTTAAGCGAGATAAAGGCCAATTTTAGTCACAAATAAAGATTAGCGGTTGTCATCGCTGCCAATCAGTTTTAGTATTTTCGTCTGATCCATTTAACTGTGGAGCCTTTTGCAAAAGGCTCTGATTAAAACTAGAAAAGAGAATAGCTGTGAGCGAAACAATGATTCAAATACTGTCTGGGGTTGGTTTGTTTTTCCTTGGAATGATGGTGGGCGCATTTTTTCACCGTTCATTTCAGGGCGAATCCAGTAAAAACAAACGCCTCGAACAAAAACTAGCCGAACTTCAAGACACCTACACTCGCTATCAAGCGGACGTCAGCGCCCATTTTATGGAGACTGCACAAAAGGTTCAGACATTAAACCAAAGCTACCGGGACGTACACGCACAACTGGCTAAAGGCGCAGGCACTCTTTGCAATGACGAGCAGGCAGATGATTTTCTCGCAATTAGTTTCGCCGCCGAAGGCGGGCCGCGTGAAAAACGTATCAACCCGGAACCTGAAACCCAGACACCGCCAATGGATTACGCACCTAAAGAAACACCCGAAGAAGAAGGAACGCTTTCAGAGAACTACGGCCTGAAAGAGGCTGAAACTCAAATAGAAAAGGAGGCCGAAGCAACAACGATAGAAGAGCCGCCCAGGACTTAAAATAACAGGAACGGAAGTGATTGGAGCGGGGTGCCGGGAGCGAAGTTCCTCGCGCCTTTCTCCCCCGTTCCCATCATTTCAAACCGGGTTATCGATATCCAGAAACTGGAAGTCCAGGTCAAACTTTGCAGCCAGTTTGTTCCCCAGAGCCTGAACGCCGTAGCGCTCCGTGGCATGATGACCCGCTGCAAAATAGTGAGTCCCGGTTTCGCGGGCGATATGCACAGTTGGTTCGGATATTTCTCCACTGAGATAGGCGTCCACACCTCTGGCCACAGCGAGCTCTATCATGCCTTGCGCTCCGCCAGTGCACCAGCCGATGGTTTTAATCTGCTGATTGGCTGCATCCTGTTCCGGATGAGCCATTTTCTGATAACCAATGTGCAAACATTCTCGTCCGAGCACCCGGTCAACCAAAGCCTTGAATTCAACGGCTGAAACAGGTTTTGAAAGCTGTCCGACCAGCCCGATACTTTGTGCTGCATCTATATCCAGAGGTCCGGTTATCTCGATGCCGAGCCGAGCTGCCAATTGGACGTTATTTCCCACTTCGGAGTGCATATCTAACGGCAAATGATAGGCCAGCAAACTGATGTTATTTTCTAGCAAGACTTTCAAACGCTTACGCTTGATCCCCGTAATACAGGCATCCTCACCCTTCCAGAAAAAACCATGGTGCACCAAAATCGCATCAGCACCCGTTTCGAGGGCCTTATCAATCAACGCCTGAGACGCCGTCACCCCTCCCAGAATAGAACTGACCTGGGCTCGACCTTCCACCTGAAGACCGTTTGGACAGTAGTCCTTGATCTGATCAATGCCTAAATACTGATTGGTATCGTCAACCAGGCTTTTTAGCGACACGCTCATTCATACCCCTTCAAAACGTCATTCAAGGCCACAAGTAACTGCGCATTTTCATCTGCGCGGCCAACCGTCAAGCGCAAACAGTTGCTTAGTAAAGGATGCGTGCCACCCAGGCACTTGATTAACACGCCCCGCTCTTTCAGCCTGTCAAATACGTCTTTTGCTGGAGCCTGTAAACAGCGGACCAAAATAAAATTCGCTTCACTCGGATAAACTTGAAGCCCGGCAATCGCGTGCAACTGTTCAAATAACTCAGCTCGCTGCTCTCGCAATTGATTTGTTTGATCCGCCAACATCTGATAATGCGCCAGCGCAAATTCGGCACTTGCCTGCGTTAACACATTGATATTATAAGGTAATCTGACTTTATCGAATTGCGTCAACCAGGCTTCTGCGCCCACTAAAAAGCCCAAACGAAGACCGGCCAAACCAACTTTGGACAAGGTTCGCATCACCACCACATTGTCATATTTGGCAGCCAGCTCCAGCAAGTCAGAATCGGTAAAGGCGGTATAGGCCTCATCAATCACCACCAGACCTTCGGTTGCCTGAATGATCTGTGTCACATCCGCCAGCTTAAACAAATTGCCGGTCGGGTTGTTTGGCAAGGCCAGAAAAATAACAGTGGGTTGGTATTGTTTGATGGCAGGTAGAAAGCGATCTAAATCCAATTCAAAATTGGGGCCAAGATCGACACCCTGATAGCGCATGCCGGTAAAGCGCGCAATCATGCTATACATTACGAAACTTGGCTCAGGCGCCATGATGCAGCATCCGGGCTTAGCGACACACATCGCGATCATTTGAATCAATTCGTCTGAGCCATTGCCGAGCAGAATATCCAGCTTCTGACTGTTTTGCTCAGCCAATTTATCCAGTGACATCAGCTTCCGTAAACCCGCCTTAACACCCGAAGCATTAGGGTCAGGATAGCGATTCACTTCAACCTGTTTTAGTACAGTCTGCCATTCACCTTCCAAAGCACCTGGCCAGGGGTTGGGGTTTTCCATCGCATCCAGTTTAAGCATTTCACCCGGATTCGGGACATGATAAGACTTAAGCGCCTGTATTTCTGGGCGAATCAGCTTTTCAATACGCGCCGCAATCTTTTGACTTTGATCACTCATAAATGCCAGACCCTTAACCCTGCCCTTTAATTCTATATTCTGCCGACCGAGCATGGGCAATTAGCCCCTCGCCCCTCGCCATAATGGATGCAATCTTTCCAAGCTCACTTGCACCCTGCTCCGAAAAATGCAGAATCGAGGTGCGTTTCTGAAAGTCATACACGCTAAGCGGTGATGAGAAGCGCGCCGTTCCCGAAGTCGGCAAGACGTGATTTGGCCCCGCACAATAATCACCCAGTGCTTCTGCCGTATAACGCCCCATAAAAATCGCGCCCGCATTGGTAATATGCCTGAGCAGTGTGTCAGGGTCTTCAACCGATAACTCGAGGTGCTCGGGCGCGATCATATTGCTGATCTGCGCAGCGTCTTCCAACGATTCAACCTCAATCATGATCGCTCTTGAGTTCAGGCAGGCGCGAATGATGTCGGCTCGCTCCATGGTTGGCAGCAGCGTTTCAATGCTCTGGTGCACCTGATCAAGATACCGTTTATCAGGCGATAACAATATTGGCTGCGCATTTTCATCATGCTCAGCCTGAGAAAACAGATCCATCGCAATCCAGTCAGGGTGGGTCAAGCCATCACAAATCACCAGAATTTCAGATGGGCCGGCAATCATATCGATACCGACCGTACCAAACACTTCTCGCTTCGCAGTCGCGACATAAATATTGCCCGGCCCAACTATTTTATCGACTGCCGGAATGGTCTCAGTACCATAGGCCAGTGCAGCGACCGCTTGTGCCCCGCCCACCGTAAACACTCGATCAACGCCGGCAATTGCAGCGGCCGCAAACACCAGTTCATTCACTTCAGAGTCGGGCGTTGGCACAACCATGATCACTTCATTCACGCCAGCGACTTTGGCAGGAATGGCGTTCATCAGCACCGAAGAAGGATAGGACGCCTTACCCCCAGGCACATAAATACCCGCCCGACTTAAAGGTGAGACTCTCTGGCCCAACCGGGTGCCGTCTGATTCGGTATAGTCAAACGATTCTTGTACCTGATGTTGGTGATAAGCGCGAACCCTATCTGCTGAGACCAATAAAGCATTCCGTTGCGCGTCAGACAAACCCGCTAAAGCCGCTTGAAGCCGCTCCTGAGTGACCTCCAAGTCTGAGGCGGATTCAATATCGAGACGATCAAAGCGTTGGGTATAGCGGACGAGTGCGCTGTCGCCTTGGGACTTAACATCTTGCAATATCGAGCGTACCGTTTCCTGAACTTCGACATCCAGTTGCTCGCCCCATGCAACCAAAGACTTCAGCGTGCTTTCGAAATCTCGCTCACCGCTCTTTAGACGCTTAATATTTAGCATAATACCACCATTGCTCGTTCCATTATTCAGAAGCTAACGACGGGCGACAGCCTCACCCAATTTCTCAATAATCGGCTGAATCTGTGTATGTTTCATCTTCATCGACGCGCGATTCACCACCAAACGCGTACTGATATCATGGATCAACTCACGCGGCTCAAGGCCGTTCGCTTTCAAGGTATTGCCGGTATCAACGATATCGACAATCTCATCCGCCAAACCCAGCAGAGGCGCCAACTCCATTGCTCCATAAAGTTTGATCATGTCAGTCTGAATACCCTGACTCGCATAGTAATCTTTAGCCAGGTTGACAAATTTAGTCGCCACTTTGATACGACCGGTTGGGCTAATCGCTCCCTTCTTCGCAGCGGTCATCAAGCGACACTCGGCTATCTTTAAATCCAGCGGTTCGTATAAGCCTGTCGCACCATGCTCCATCAACACGTCTTTTCCGGTCACACCAATATCCGCACCGCCATACTGAACATAAGCAGGAACATCTGTCGCCCGGATGATGATCAACTTAGTCCTTTCGTCATTCGTATCAAAAATTAGCTTTCGACTGGAGGTAACATCTTCTAACGGCTCTATCCCGGCCGCTTTCAACAAGGGCAGGGTTTCTTTGAGAATTCGCCCTTTAGACAAAGCGATCACTAAACTCTCAGACATATTCTTTTCTCAAATAGCAAATTCATTTTGAAAGTCTTACCCGAAAACTGGCTCTCCGGACAAGAAACTATTTCATTAGCCTGGCAAACGCTTTATTTTCGCGCCCAGCAACTGTAATTTTTCTTCAATACATTCATAACCACGGTCAATATGGTAAATTCGGTCAACCCGAGTGTCTCCCTGCGCGACAAGCCCTGCAATGACCAAGCATGCTGAAGCACGCAGGTCTGTCGCCATAATGGGTGCCGCATTCAAATGATCGACTCCGGTGATAATCGCCGTATTGCCTTCCAATTTAATATCAGCGCCCATTCGAATCAGTTCATGAATGTGCATAAAGCGATTTTCAAACACCGTTTCTGTTATCGAACCCACGCCTTCGGCAACACAGTTCATTGAGGCAAATTGCGCCTGCATATCGGTTGGGAATCCTGGGTAAGGCAAGGTTTTCAGCGATACCGCTTTGGGACGATTGCCTTTCATATCCAGCTCAATCCAGTCCGGTCCGGTTGAAAGATGAGCACCGGCCTCTTCTAACTTGAGCATAACTGCATCGAGCAGCCCTGCCTGCGTGTCCTTTAGTCTAACCCGACCCCGAGTTGCCGCAGCTGCGACCAAATAGGTTCCGGTTTCAACACGATCCGGCAGAACATCGTAATAGCAGCCTTTCAATGATGGCACACCATTGATTTCGATAGTTGCGCTTCCATGCCCTTTAATATCAGCGCCCATTTTGATCAGACACTCGGCAAGGTCGACCACTTCCGGCTCACGTGCTGCATTATTGAGTACCGTTTTTCCATCCGCCAGCGCCGCAGCCATCATCAAGTTTTCGGTTCCTGTAACGGTGACGGTATCGAGGAAGATGCTGGCCCCCTTCAGGCGACCGTTGGAGCTCGCCTTGATATATCCATCCTCAACCTGAATTGAGGCGCCCATTGCTTCGAGGCCGCGCAGGTGCAAATCGACGGGTCGACTACCGATCGCGCAGCCGCCGGGCAATGATACTTCGGCGCGCCCAAAGTGCGCCAACAGTGGGCCCAAGACCAATATAGAAGCCCGCATGGTTTTGACCAGCTCGTAGGGAGCGGTTAGCTCCTTGATGGTCATGGCGTTAATTTCAACACTCATCTTTTCATCGATCAGTAATTCAACCCCCATGCGCCCCATCAGCTCGATCATAGTCGTCACATCATGCAAATGCGGCAAATTGCCAACCGTGACCGGTTCATCCGCCAATAGCGCGGCCGCCAGAATTGGCAGGGCAGCGTTTTTTGCCCCGGAAATACGAATGTCGCCGTCCAGCTGGACGCCACCACCAATGACTAACTTATCCACGATGCGTTCCTTAAAAACAGTAGAATAGAAAACAACTTTCTGAAAATCTGAAAAAGTGCATTTTAAGCGATCGCGCTCCACTCATCCGGGGTATATGTTTTAATAATCACAGCGTGAATAGTGCCGTTAATAATATGTTGATTTAGACAGCCATAAATAAGCTGCTGCCTTTTCACTGCATTTAAGTTTGAAAAAATATTACCAATGGCCGTCACCTGATAATGTGAGCCATCTGTTTCGACCGTTACTTTAATATCATCTATCTGGTCAAGTATGAGTTGTTCAACTTCAGCTGCTTGCATGACAAACTCTCTTCGCTGTGTTCGTGTTAATGCTCATAAAAACAAACAATGAGCGGTCGGGATCTATTCAAGGCGGCTCATCATACAGGATTCAAATGACTCGCTAAAGCGTTAGTCTTCTCCGTTATGGGATGAACTTGAAGTAATCTATGAAGTCGCTCATGAATACAGGATAAAAACAACCATGAGTTTGGAGCACCCCAAGGCCATTGATCCTAGTACATAACGACTGTAGATGTGCTAACACTCCATCCGACTTGTATTGATGGAATGTTAGAGTGCTAGGGATTCGGGCTCAACTTCTCTCCTTCAGGAGAGAAGGCAGAAATTCGGTATCGTGTCGCGCCATTTCCTTCGGTGCTGTCCTCACTCCATAGAACCATAAATTTTCGTTCGCTGACTTCTTCGATATCGATAACCTTGTCATTACCTGGCGTACCAAACTGAAGCGTACCTCCATCCTCAAATTTAGGCGTACCATTAACCGTCGTTATCGAAATAAATGCATCCGTACTACCAATAGGACTGAACTTCTGATTCCCTTCAAATTGCCCTTCAGTATGCCCACCGACAACCGGGCTGCCATCTTTAGACAACAACTCAAAATCAGCGGCGAAATCATTTTGCCCAGTGCTTAACACCTCCCCCCGGCCCTTTCCGCCAGCCAAGTTAAATGAAAGCATACTGATGTCACGTGAACGGCTCGGAGTATCATCGCCTTCGGGCAAGCTCGCCTCACCATCCACGAGAACAAAATAACTGCTGCCATTTTCAGAAAAGCGAACTGTTTTCGCATCATCAGCCTTGTTTGAAGAAATAATCGCGTCTTCTGCCGCATCATTATCTTTGCCGTTCTGTACCCGCAAATTACGTACAAAGGCGTCGACATCAGTATTAACCCTGGAAGTAAGCGCGACCGCATCTCGCCTTCCGGCATCAAAGCTAATGACACCATCCTGATCTTCACTACCCACAAATCGCGTCCACAGCACTTCGCCATCGTCAATATTTAGCTTATAGACAAAACCATCTTCGCCACCATTATTGATTTCTTCTCCAGGCTTACCATCAAACTCTGAGCCAGTTGTTTTACCGTATATATATATACTCCCGCTAGTATCCAGATACGCACCCGCTACAAAATCATCTGCATCACTCCCATACTGTTTGAGCCATTGACTGGAGTAGACACCAAGGCTATTTCTTCGATAAGTCGCCACAATAAAGTCTGAACCACCTCGCTGTATATCTGCAAACTGCCCATCCACCTCGGCGACGACCACTAACACATGATCATTATCACGACTTTCGGAAACAACAGCCGATGGCCGAATACGCATTCCCGGTTGACTTAGAATGATTGGGCCCGAGCCCGTCATATCGAAAACAGTGCCATCTCTATAATGGCCCCTTACAACTGTACGCTCCTCACCTGAAGCAGAAAAATCTTCGATCAGCACAGAAACAATACCCTCCTCGTCAATATCCATATCAATGGCGGCTTCGTTGTCACGACTGCTTGCTACCACCTCCATATTCAAATTCCCGTCTAACGGCCATTCATTGATACTAATCTGAAAAGGCTCAATATCAGTCTGACCAATCTCATCAATATCGCTTACCAAGGTCAAAATATCATCGACACCCGCCTGGACATCATCCTGGTTGTTCGATAGTGACACAGAATAAGACGCGCTGATCTCTCCGGCAGGAATCGTCACCACGCCATTTTCGGGCGTCAAAATGTAATCATCCAAACTGGCGCTGGTAGTTTCAGAATCAACTGCAATGTTGATAGACAGGGGGTGTTTGTAAGGGCTTGTCAACGAGAAGAAACCTTGAACATTATCACCTTCATTACGCGTGATGGACTCTGTGTTGTATGAGGGCAAGGGCTCATCATCGACAATCGAAATATCAACTCTGGCGTCACCAAAGCTGATAAAGCCGCCCTCGGCTTTGGTAAAAGCAACACTCAGCTTTTCTTCTCCTTCGATCAAGGCATCGTCCAAGACATTGAGGTAAATTAAACACTGCCTCTCCCCTGACTCAAATATCACAGAACGCGTTTCGTCCAAATAATCAACATCAGGTCTCGCAAAACCAATATTTACAGATGCACGTTCGGAAGCGCCAGACTGGTAGAGTGATCCAAATGTATAGAAAAGTTCAACCCTTGAAGAGGTTGTGGCATCAAGTGTAACCAAGAACGTAACAGGATATACGGTTACACCGCTGGGAAGCGTTGACTTTTGATAAAGGCGTTCAGTCGCACTTTTACAGGCTAATTTATTTCCTGTTCTTCTAGCATCAATAAGAGTATTTACGGCCTGAACAGAAACACTCCCTTCATTTGCCCTTATGCTACCGCTTCCAATTGATATTCTATTTTTTGCAAGCCTAAACTCATACTCTTCTATTTTCGGCTCGGAATTTCCATCAACAACTTCCAACTGATACTTTCTGGTAAGAGTGGAAACAGTTTCTATATTCACACCTTCAGGTAATGCTGGTACGCCTCTTAACCAAAATGAAGGCTTGTTGTCTGCCGTGTCATCGATTGTTAATTCGACCGGGTTAAACTCAAAGTCGTCGTCAACCTCGTCACCTTCCGGGTTCTGAATATATCGATAACGGTAAGGGGGCTCCCCTCCGGAAACACCGAACTCAAACGCGAAAGCCGAGTCATAGTACATATTAACGGGTGGTTGGCCGATTATTTTCAGGCCACTTGGTTCTAGACGAGTTTCACATCCGGTAAGTACAATAGCCAGGATCAGCGGCCCAAATAGCAAAACCTGATTTTTTTTAAATTCCATTACTAAATCCAAAAGAGACGAAACCAAAAAGATGATAAGCGGCGACAAACGACATTCAATGGGTCAAAATAATATAAAATTCGTGAGGCAAGTGACAGGTCAAGACTTAGGAAACGCCCTTTGGTTCACACTTATTCCTGATTACGCTGTTTAAACACAGAGATCTACGCTTAAAACCTCATCAATCAAGCCTATTAATAAGCGCTAGAGCTTGTTGTTCATCCAGCACTTCTACGCCCAGATTTATTGCTTTTTTCAGCTTTGATCCAGCCCCATCGCCCGCAATAACATAGTGCGTTTTTTGGGTAGGCGCTCCACTTGAAACTTTTGCACCATACTCTATTAACAAAGCTTTCATTTGTTCACGCGACATGGACGGCAAAGTCCCTGTTAGTACGAAGCGAAGCCCCTGGAGGTGGCCAGTGGAAATTTCACCCTGTGATTGTGTCGCAAAACGAATACCCGATGCGATCAGCTGATCGACCAGATTTATATTTTCAGGCGATTGAAAAAACTGCCTGATATTGCGGGCCATAACAGGCCCAATATCTTGCAAACTTTCCAGCGTTTCATCATCAGCAGCAATCAGCTTTTCGAGCGTGGAAAAATAACTCGCCAGCATTCGCGCCGTTGTTTCACCAACCTCTCGAATACCCAAGGCGAAAATGAACCTTGCTAAAGTAGTTCGCTTCGAGCGGTTGATCGCCTGAATCAGTTTTTCAGATGACTTCTTGCCCATTCTGTCCAGCGAGGCTATATCCTGTGCCTTCATCTGATAAAGGTCGACAACGCTATCAAGCATACCTTTATCCACCAGCTGATCAATCAGCTGGTCACCCAAGCCATCGATATCCATTGCCTTACGCGAAGCGTAGTGCTTGATCGACTCTTTTAACTGAGCCGGACACGCCATTCGACTTCCGCTGCACCTGGCAATCGTGCCACCTTCAGTTTTTTCAATTGGAGAGCAACAGGCGGGGCAGTTCTCAGGCAACACCACTGTACTGGCATTATCCGGTCGTCGGTCGAGCACCACTTGAACAACTTTCGGGATCACATCACCGGCGCGCCGAACCAATACCTGATCGCCTATTTTTAACTGCAAACGCTCTATTTCATCTATATTATGAAGCGTCGCATTACTCACCGTGACCCCTCCCACAAACACCGGGGCAAGTCTTGCTACAGGTGTTATCGCGCCTGTTCGTCCAACCTGAAAGTCCACACCCAACACGGTCGTTAGTTCTTCCTGGGCCGGAAATTTATAGGCTATCGCCCATCTGGGAGCACGAGAAACAAAGCCCAAAGTTTGCTGCAAAGCAAAACGATTAACCTTGAACACAATACCATCAATATCATAGCCCAAAGTATGTCTTCGTTCAGATAAACGCTGATAGTATTGGGCGCAGGCCTCAATGCCGTTGACCACTGCCATTTCCGGGCTAACCACAAACCCCCAACTTCGCAACATCAGCATCGTTTGGTGATGTGTTTCAGGCAAGTCACCGTTAGCAACATATCCAGTCGAATAGGCACACATTTTTAGGTTTCTTTGCGCAGTCACTGCCGAATCCAGCTGTCGCAAGCTGCCCGCAGCGGCATTTCGGGGATTGACGAAGATTTTTTCGTTTTGCTGTTCTGCCCGATTATTAAGCGCTTCAAATGCTGCGATCGGCATAAAGATCTCACCACGCACCTCCAACTGACCAGGAAAGCCCTCGCCCATTAATTTCAGAGGTATCGACTTGATGGTTCTGACATTCTGAGTAATATCTTCGCCTGTTTCGCCATCCCCCCGTGTTGCACCGTACACCAGTCTTCCATGTTCATAAAACAGACTAACGGCAACGCCATCCAGCTTAGGTTCTGCTACAAATTCAATTTGCGTATCATCTTCCAGTCGATCGTGTATCTTTCGGCAGAAACGCTGAAGATCATCATCACTAAAAGCATTATCGAGAGATAACATTGGAAGCTTGTGCTTGATTTGTTTGAATTGGACTAAAGGTGCAGCCCCCACCCGCTGAGTGGGTGAGTCAGGTGTAACGAGGTCTGGATTTTCTTGCTCAATTTGCTTCAAGCGCTGAAACAACCTGTCGTATTCAGCATCGGGAATGGTGGGGGCATCGAGAACGTAATACTTGTAATTGTGCTGATTGAGCTGCTGTTTTAGATTCTGCAGTTCCTGCATATTCTGATCCATTAATCTAATCCAGTCCCCATCGCGCCATTAAACTCTGCTTTTCGACAGCTGCTTACGCTCAAATTCCCGGATTCTCTGGCGAAAATGCTCTATGGTTTGCGACGTCATCACACTTCGATGCTCGTCCTTCAGCTCCCCGCCCAGGTTTTTTGCGAAGCACTGAGCCGTTTCAAGCATATACTCAAACGCTTTCATATAATTTTTTGGCCCTGGCAAACTCATAAAAAAACTAACACCAGGCGTATCCGACTCTTCAAGCGTTTCGGGATCAAAATACCCAGGCTCAATTGAATTTGCGACGCTAAATTGAACAGGACTCAACAGATCATCTTCTTCATGCCTGTGGAATATAGACATTTCTCCATGTTCCAACCCGCAGGCATGCAAAAGCTGCTTAATATCACGACCGGCAAAAACCTGCTCGTGCCTAGAATGAACATTAATAACAAGCACCTCCTGATCTGCCGACTGGCCGACGGAATGGTCACTTGCTTTTTGGTCCGCCTTACCGGTTTTTTTCTTGTGCTCCCTTTTCACCGCATGTGCAGTCGGTACCGTTCGACTTTCAATATCGACTCGATTTTCAACATCGGCTACCAAAACCTCTGTCTCACCTTCGGCTGACATCTTCATCATATCACCCGATTGACTACCGCTGGTTTCGGATATCGGCGGTTCGTCGATATGAGGCTCAGTTCTGCTACTCAACTCAAAATCATCAGAACCATCAGAATCCTCTCCTTTAGCAACGACTCTGGCGCCGCCACCCGGTAATTCCGGGTTCGGCATGTCATCGAGAGGCGTATTTTCGAAATCTCCGCCCATATCGCGAGATATTTGCAACGAATCCTTTCGCGCCAGACGCATTCTGCGGTAACCGTCGATCAATATACCGACAATGATGATCACCCCTATTACAATTAACCAATCTCTTAGATTCATTTCAACTCTTTCGTGTTTAGATTGCCTGTAGAGACCAAAATCAAAAGACCTATATTAGCGATAAGTACTTCAATAAACCAATACCGAATTTTAATGCTATCACGCCTCAACCATGGCAACCGCCTCCTCAACATCAACCGAAACCAACCTGGAAACTCCCGGCTCATGCATGGTCACCCCCATGAGCTGATCGGCCTTTTCCATTGACACTTTATTATGTGAAATATAAATGAACTGCACCTGAGCAGACATCTCTTTTACCAGATTAGCAAAGCGCCCAACATTGGTATCATCCAGCGGTGCATCCACCTCGTCCAACATGCAAAAAGGCGCCGGATTCAATTCGAAAATCGCGAAAATCAGTGCAATCGCGGTCAGCGCTTTCTCACCACCAGACAACAAATGAATCGTCGCATTTTTCTTACCCGGCGGCCTGGCAATAATACTCACACCCGTTGCCAACAAGTCATCATCCGTCAATTCCAGACAAGCATTGCCACCGCCAAATATTTTAGGGAACAAACGTTGAAGTCCTTCGTTTACCAGATCATACGTTTCTTTAAAGCGGGCGCGAGTTTCTTTGTCTATTTTGCGAATCGCGGAGAGCAAAAATTCAAGCGCTTCCAAAAGATCTTCATTTTGATCATCCAGATACGCCTTACGTTGACTCTGAACCTGATATTCATCAATGGCAGCCAGATTAATAGGGCCTAGTTTTTGAATCCTGGCTGTGAGGCGCCGCAAGTTTTCTTCCAGCTCGGATTCAGACTCCACACCATCAACAATAAGCGCATTTAAATCAAAACCATCTGCCTCAACGGCTTCGAGCAGAGTCCTCTGATTGATCTCCAGAGCCTGGCAGTCCATTCGGAGCTGCTCAAGTTGACCCCGGTCATCCTGAAGCGCACTTTCATGGCGAGAACGATTGCTTTCGGCATCACGCAGGCTTGAAGCGAGCCTTTCCGTTTTAACACGCGCATTTGACAAATCTTCTTCATGCCTGAGCCTGAATTCCAAAAGTGACTCCAACTCCGCTTCCAGCTCAAACAACGAGGCTTCATCAACACTTTCCACCGAATCAAGCGCCTTGATCTTGCCCTGAATATATCCAACTTCCTCTTTGAGCCTGGACACTGATTGTTTCAAGGCAACCTGATGACTTTGCTTTTTATGCAGCTCTAATTGCAGTTGATGCGCACTTTGCTGCAATTCCCGTGCTTGTTGACGATCTCGGTCGAGCGAATCCTGAATCTCGGTACGTTGCGCCATGAGCGATGCTTCATCGCCATTCAATACATCAAGCGCTGTTAAAGCGGCTTGCCACTCACCCTTAAGCGTCAACATAGCATCCTGTTCTGTTTCAACGCCCTCAATCACTTCAGACAAATCATCGGCATTACGAGTCACACGTAAACGAAACTGGTCGCGTTTTGCTTCATTCACACTTTGCTGCGAAGCCAGGCGCGCACTTTCTTGAGACAGGTCTTTGAATAAGGCTTCAAAATGGCGCTGCTGATCTTCATACTTTTTCAACTGTTGTTTTGACTCGCCGACCAGCGCAGTTCGCGCTTGCATGTGTTGTTCAATTTCTGAAATTTCAGCAAGCAGTAACACAATTCTCTCTTTTCGCGCCACAAAACCAGACTGCCCTTCTGAGGCTTGGTAGCTCTTGATCCAGTCCTTGCCAACCCACAAGCCCTGCGGTGTGACCAAGGATTCACCAGCCAACAGATCAACAGCGCGGCTTACCGCGTCCTGATACGAGTCCGCCAGCTTTATGGTATTTAAAAAATCGATCAAAACAGGCGCACCACTGACACAGCTTGCCAAGGTTCCCGCATATACCTGGTTTGTAGGGATCGCCGTTCGCTTAATCAAAGTAAGAGACTGGTTCAAGTTGTCAAACGCGGTATCTCTCAACGATTCAAACTGATCAACAAGCACCCCTTTCAGCCACGACGCCAGAACATGTTCGACGGCCATTTCCCAACCTTGCCTAACTGAAACTTCATCTAACAGCTGCACGACACTGGAAATATCGTGTTGATCCAGCCACGCAAGCACCTGTTCATCTTTTCCCAAAGCCGCATTTTGCAGCGTATTCAACGATGCCAACACCGCTTTTTTTTCTGACAGAGCACTTGAGGCTAAAAGTCTAGCTTCCTCATTTTTTTCAATACTCCTGCGAAGATGGTTAATTTTGGGAAGGAGCGCATCAGCCCTGGTCTGAACCTCGTCGAGCCGAAGCTTTAGATCCTGGAGCTGCGTCTCAAGTAATTCAGCATCATCTTGTGACAACTGGGATTTCAGCTCACTCTGTTCTTTCTCCAGCTTTTCCTTTCTTACAAAAAGCTGCTGAAGGCGCACTTCAACTTGTCTAATAGCGCTTTGCTTAACGCTTGCAGTTTGTCTAAGTGATGCCGCCTCTTTATTGTATTGATCCCACGCTTGCTGCCACCGAGTCATCCCAAGCTCGTTTTGGTCACGCTCCAACGCACCGCACTCAGCATTTTTGATTGCTTCTTCGACCACCGGCGACAAGTCTTCGAGTTCGCGCGCAACATTTTCCAGCTGTTCGGTATCGGCTGCCACTTTTGCCTTTGCAAGGTTCAATTCCTGATTTAACTGAGTCTGTTCTTTATCTTGCTGCTGAAGGCGTTCTTTTTGATACTTGAGTTTCTGCTCAAGCGTGGCAATTTTTGCACCAGATTGATAATAAGCCGCCTGCAGTTTATTGAAAGCCTGCTGGGCATCTTCCAGCTCACTCCGAAAACCTTCAATGCAATTTTGATTCAATAACTTCTCATGCAGCACTTTCTCGATCCGCATCTCCCGCTCAGAAACTGCATCAGCCTTCACCAGGCGTTGCTGATCCAGCGACTGCCAATGCACAGCATTCAGCTTGGCAGTGGTAAATCGCTGTTGTTTTTTATAGTCAGCATAGCGCTCCGCCGCACTTGCCTGGCGCTTTAGGTGCTGCAACTGTTTTCCAAGTTCATCGCGAATGTCGGATAAGCGATCCAGATTATCCTGGGCCCGCTTCATTCTGTTTTCTGTTTCCCGACGACGCTCTTTGTATTTAGAAATGCCAGCGGCTTCTTCAAGATAAACACGCAACTCTTCAGGCTTGGATTCGATCAGCCGAGTGATCATTCCCTGCTCAATAATGGCGTAGCTTCTCGGCCCCATTCCGGTTCCTAGAAAGATATCGGTCACATCTCGGCGACGACATTTGGTCCCATTCAGGTAGTATTGGGATGTGCCTTCTCGAGTCACTTTTCGCTTGATCGAAATCTCGGAGAAGGCCGCGTATTCACCTGTCAGCTTACCACTACAATTATCAAACAACAGTTCAATCGAAGCCTGGCCCACGAGCTGGCGCTCACTCGACCCGTTAAAAATAACGTCGCTCATCGACTCGCCACGCAAATTCTTGGCGGAGCTTTCACCCATCACCCACCGCACCGCGTCAATAATATTCGACTTACCACAACCATTGGGCCCGACAATGGCCGTCATATTACTTATAAAGGGAACGGTCGTCGCATCAACAAATGACTTAAAACCGGCCAATTTTATTGATTTCAAACGCATGAAAACTTCTCGATTTTTCTTTGTTAATCCCGATCACGTCAACCCGGAAATCTCAGTCTGATTACAAGAATCGAATGCTATTATTACCGCTGACGATGTATTAATCCAGCAGAGAGCGTGTCCGCCAGTTTTTTGGCAAGCTTATGCCGCATACCTTTAATTTTCGCGTCAATTTTATAGCCAGTATCGCTAAAATTATTTTTAATTCACCGCTATCCAACTGTATTAAATGTCTTTTTTATAGCTGGCACTATTCTCGCTTAAACTCTTAACAGACACCATAAATCACAGACAAACAGACGTTTCTTTC
>Ga0316207_10002938_pt1 | contig 16558 bp, 13 predicted proteins | sample 6weekpyrite_MG_FD_204943 | JGI IMG/M metagenome (GOLD analysis project Ga0316207, IMG submission 204943) | Microbial mat bacterial communities from mineral coupon in-situ incubated in ocean water Damariscotta River, Maine, United States -... | ecosystem: Environmental > Aquatic > Marine >...
AACGACGGTATCTCTTTAGCGCAAACTGCTGAAGGTGCACTTGCAGAATCTACAAACATTCTTCAACGTGTTCGTGAGTTATCAATTCAATCAGCTAACTCAACTAACTCTTCACAAGATAGATTAAGTCTTCAGTCTGAGGTTAATCAGCTAGTTTCAGAGCTAGATCGTATTGCAAATACAACTACCTTTAACGGTCTGAAATTATTAGATGGTTCATTTACAGCACAGAGCTTCCAGATTGGTGCTGAAGCAAACCAGACAATCAATGTGAACGTATCTGGTGCAACCGCAGATACAATTGGTATTAACAAGGTTAATACAGATAATTCAGATGTAGGTCTTGAGGTTGCGACTTCAGGTTTCTCTGTTGCTACTTCAACTACAGCTTTCAACACATCAGCTTCTGAGGCGACTTCTACAGCAGCTTTAGCCACATTAATGGGTGACCAGGTTATTTCTGTTACAGGCCCTGGCGGTACTACAACAGTGAATGTTGATGCAGCGAGTAATAACCGTGACGCATCTGATATTGCTACTGCTCTGAATAATATTAATGGTGTTCGTGCGACTGCTGAGCCAAACTCGGCTTCATTTGCGGCAACTGCAGCACCTACTAATGCGAATAACGGCGACGTTGTAACCTTTGACCTGGTTACGGGTGACGGTGCACAAAGTGAGTCAATTAGCTTTACAGTTGATACAGCAACTTATACAACAGACTTCAATACTGCGGTTCAAACAGCGGTTGACGCTATCAACGTTTCAAACGGTAATGATGGTGATTTAACTTATAACTCTACTACTCAAACACTGACAAGTGCTAAAGGCGCAAACGTTGGTATTGAAAACTTTGATGTAGATGATAACGCATCTATCACTATCAGTAACTTTATAGATGATACAGGTAATGATGGTACTGGTTTAACCTTCACTATTGATGGTAATGCGGTAACAGTTGTTACTTCAATGGCTGGTAGTCAAAACGCTATTGCAAGTGCTGTACAAACTCAGATTAATGCGATTGGTGGTATTACAGCAACACTAAATGGAGCAGGTACCGGTGTTATAGTTAACAGTACTGCTGAAGCTGGACTAGATATTGGTGCCGTTACCGTAACAGGTGGTACTAATAATACTGGTGGTTTTGATGTTGCAGCAAATACAGGAACTACAGCGACAGTTACCAACCTTCGTGAAGAAGCTGTACAGGCATCGGTAATTGCATCAACGGTGGTTGAAACTGATACGATTAGTTTTGCTGGCCAGACTGTGACAGAAACAGGTGGTGCAGGTAATGAAGCAGCAATCCAGGTTGGTAACCTAACGGTTCTAATGGAAGATGCGGGCATCAATATTCAGTCTGATGAAGTTCTGGCTACAAGTATTATTAATGCCGCTGCAGGTGTAAACGCAACGTTAACTGCTGGTTCAGCACAGAGTGATGTAAGTGGTGGTAACTTTACTGCAGCTCAAACATTAACTATCTCAGGTGATGCTACCGGTACGGTCGATGTAGCGAAAGACAGCACGGCTTCTCAAATAGCCGCATCAATTAACAAGATAGCTGATTCAACAGGTGTAAACGCTTCGGCAACTACGACTGCAACAATCAGTAATCTGGATGCTGATGGTATTGTTTCATTAACACTTAATGGCTCAACAATCTCTGCTAATGTTACTACAACTGATTTAAGTGAGCTGTCAACAGCGATAAACGATAAATCAGGTGCTACTGGTATTAGCGCATCAATTAGTGTAAATGGCTCATCAATCGAATTGACTCATTCAACGGGTGAAGACATTGACTTCCTTAACTTCTCTCACTCAGCGGCTAATGTAAATACTGCAACTGTAGTAAGTGCCAGGGTTACGGGTAGCGAAGGTAGTCATGTAACATTGCAGGATGGTACAGCGCTTGATCTGGATTCAACGGTAGTAGGTGGTAATGTTGAGATACAGTCAAATGGCTCATTCACTATTGCATCTAATGTTGATTCATCTGCCGGTGGCATGTTCTCTGGTAATGCGAATGACATTAATGCAAGTTCGTTACAGACTGTAAATACAATTGATATTAGTACTAAGTCAGGCGCTAATTTAGCAATTGATATAACGGATGGTGCCTTAGCTAAAGTTGATAGTATCCGCGCGGATCTGGGTGCGATTCAAAATAGATTTAGTTCAACCATATCTAACCTGAACACTGCGGTAGAGAACTTCAGTGCAGCACGTAGTCGAATTCAAGATACAGACTTTGCCGCTGAAACAGCAAACCTGACACGTTCTCAGGTACTGCAACAGGCAGGTGTAGCGATGTTAGCTCAGGCCAACTCACTACCACAGTTAGTCTTGAGTCTTCTTCAGTAGGAGTAGGCGGGTGACAATAACCAAAACAAGTTTTGGTAAAGCGGCCGGGGAGTTTCTCCCCGCCGTGTTTTGGTGCTTGTTTGAAAAGATTTTTAATACTGTGAATAGGTGTGAACATGTCTAGTGATATCATGACAAATCAGATTTCAAAAGATGTTTTAAGTTCATCATCAGCTGTTCAGTCTAAAGCTACGAGTGTGAATAAGGTAGAAAACCGGCAGGAAATTGCTGCCCAGACTGCCACTTCGGAAGGCAAAGCTTTACCGCCTGAAGATAAAAAAGCAGAAATTAGTAGTGAAGATATACAACAGGCAGTGGCCGAACTTAATCAGCATATACAGAATATTGAACGTGATTTACTGTTCAGTGTTGATGACAGTAGCGGTCGCACAATAGTACGTGTGGTGAATTCAGATACAGAAGAAGTTATCCGTCAGATCCCTTCTGAAGAGGTGTTACGAATTTCTCGTAGCATTCACGAGCAGATGGGAGATGTTTCAGGTTTAATTTTTGAAACGTCTGCATAATTGGCCTTTTAATTGCAATAAGTCTTTCTGACAATATTGTAATTAGTTTTAATAATAGTGGCCATTCAGATTAGATCTGAATGGCTCACATTATCGAGGTTTTCATGGCAACAATTTCGGCAGCAGGTATAGGTTCTGGACTGGATGTTAGTGGCATCCTGGAACAGATCGTTGAAGCTGAACGTGCGCCCACAGAAAACCGTTTAAATCTTAAAGAGGCAACACTTCAAGCTGAGCTAAGTGCTTTTGGTACATTAAAAGGTGCGGTCAGCTCATTTCAAACTTCATTTGGAAAATTAACCTCAGCCGCTTTATTTAATAGTAATAAAGTGAGTGTAAGTGATCCTGATGTTTTAAGTGCATCTTCATCTACTATAGCAAAACCGGGTAATTACACTGTTGAAGTTAAAAGTCTGGCTCAGTCACATACGCTGGCATCAATCGCATTTGCTAGTGTGGACGACGTAATTGGTAGTGGTACCTTAAATTTTAATTTTGGTACTACTGTATATGACCCCGGCACTGATTATGCGACCGGTGACGATACCTACACCAGTTTTACAGCTAATCCTGAACGCTCTAGCGAATCAGTGGTTATTGATAATACTAACAATACAGTAAGTGGTGTTCGTGATGCTATCAATAATGCGGATATCGGAGTCACTGCTTCTATTGTTGATGATGGATCAGGTTTTCGTTTATTAATTACTTCAGATGAAAAAGGTCTGGATAATAGTTTGGGTATTACTGTTGATGAAGGTGGTGGTGCGGCCGACACTGATATGACAGGTTTATCTGTTTTGGCTTTTAATGGAGTTGCCACTAATTCCGAACAAACACAGGCCGCATCGGATGCTGAATTAACAATAAACGGTTTAACTGTTTTTAGAGAAAGTAATACGGTAACCGGTGCAATTTCAGGTGTTACATTTAATTTGAAATCAGCAGATGTTGGTAACCCTGTGCAAGTTGATATTACTAGTAGTAATGCTAGTGAAGCTGAAAAAAACATAGGCGAGTTTGTTAGCTCGTTTAATGAAATGGCATCAGTTTTTAATAGTTTAACTGCTTATGGTGGAGAAGGTGGGCAAAATGGAATTTTGCTTGGAGACACAACTACAAGAAATGTGATGCAACAAATTCGCAGAGAGTTAGGTGGTTTTGTTGATAATGCAGGTAGTTTTAATAGTCTTAGTTCTATTGGTATTACAACAGAAAAAGATGGCACTTTAAAACTCGATAGCGCAACACTCAAAGATGCATTAAGTGATGACTTCGATTCTGTAGCACAGCTTTTTTATGCTAATGGCAATTCATCAGACAGTGAAGTTATTGTCACTGGCAGCAGTCTAGAAACTCAGGAAGGGCGTTATGCTGTTTCAATAGCTTCTCTGGCAAGCAAAGGGGTGTTTACCGCAGCCACTGTAACGGGGCCTGTAACAATTGATTCAAGCAATAACAGCTTTTCATTTATAGTCGATGGTAAATCGACTGGCACCATTTCAATTAGTCAGGCGACTTATACTGATATGGATGCACTTGCCCAGGAGCTGGAAAATCGTATTAATGATTCAAGTGCATTGCAAAGTGATGGGTTAGGTGTCTCCGTTTCATATGCTTCAGGTGCATTTCAGATTACTTCCAACTCGTACGGTTCTGATTCTAGTGTTTCGGTATCATCTCAAAATAGTAGCCTGGGTTTTGTATCCAGTGGCAGTGTTTCAACTGATGGAACTGATGTTGTTGGCTCTATTGGCGGATTGCCTGCAACGGGCTCAGGACGTTTTCTTACTGGAACGGCTTCTGCAACAGGTCTTATATTAGAAATTACAGGTAATGATGTAGGAAGCCGGGGCAGCGTAACCTTCTCAAGAGGGTTGGCGTCGAAGTTAAATTCATTACTATCTGAATTTCAGAATGAAGGTGGTCAGTTAACAGCGAAAACAGACAGTATCAATGATCAGATTCTTAGTATCTCACAGGATCGTTTAGATTTAATAAAGCGCGTAGCAGAAGTAGAAGATCGTTATAGAAGACAGTTTTCAAGCCTGGATGTATTAATTAGTCAGTTAAATGCAACCAGTAGCTTTTTACAACAACAGCTCGACTCATTGCCGGGTGTTACTTTTAACAAGAGTTAATAATGCATTTGTAGTGAGCAGTCTGTATTACAGTCTGCTATATACAACAGATGGATAAAAACAAACCAAAAAATAGGAATGTACCAATGCAAAATTCAGCAGCTATGAATCAATATAAGCAGGTGGGCGTACAGGCAGCAGTCGGTAACGCAGATCCACATACACTTATCCAGATGCTTATTGATGGTGCTATTCAGCGTTTAAATACCGCTAAGATGCATATGAAGCAAAATAATATTCCACTTAAGGGTGAGAGTATTAGTAAGGCAATATCCATCATAGATGGTTTGCGTACGTCTCTGGATATGGATAAAGGGGGCGATATTGCACAGAACCTGGAATCACTTTACGATTATATGCAGCGTCAACTACTTGCTGCTAATGTTGATAATAAAATAGAAAATATTGATGAAGTGCTATCATTGATGAATGAAATCCGTGCTGGCTGGGTAAGTATTCCTCAGGATGTGAGAAATAGTAAAACTCAGGAAAATTAACAGAAGAACATCGTCAAGAAGCGAAGATATATGTTAGAGGCAAGACAACAGCAGTGGAGCAGTATCCTGCAGATGACTGAAAAGCTGCATCAGTTATCAGCAGAAGAAAACTGGCCTGCCATGACCGAACTGGAGTCAGAACGTTTTGGGCAGATTGAAAACTTTTTTTCAACTCCTGTTACTGAGTCTGAAGTAGAAGAGGTTGAACAAGGTATTCGTCAGATGTTACAAAGTGACGAATTGTTAAAGCAGCATAGTCTATCTCAGCAACAAAATATGTCTGATGGTATCAAGAAAATGTCCACCGGTCGTAAAGCAATAAAAGCATACGGTGATTTTCAAAAGTAGTAAATTCTAATATATAGGCCCGGTAAATTAATTAAGGTTTAAATACCTGAATTTATGGGTTATTTTAAACGACAATATTTTGACATTCATAAATTATCTGCTTTACTTAATCTTAATTGAGTAAATTTTAAAGCAGAAGCATTATGTCGAACACCTCGCCACAACCGGGAATTCTACTGGTTGAAGACGATTCTCAGATTTTTAATGAAATAAAGTCACTAATGGGCTTTATGGGCTTTGAAACTTTTTATGTCAATGATCTTGATGCCTTAACAGGTGCCTTAAATAGTGGTGAGTTTAATTGTGTTTTACTGGGAGAGTTCCAGGGTGATCGTTCCAGAGTAGAGGCATTAGAAAAAATACAGCCATCTTCCTTGTCCGTAATATTATTTAATCAGGACAAAATTAATTTAGAAAAATATCAGGCTCAGTTTGATTTCGTACTATCTCATCTTGAGATGCCGCTTAAACATGAGCCCGTATCTTTAGCATTAGAAACAATTAGTTCTTCTGGCAGTAGTGCAAGCGCTTCAGCAGTAGGAAAACTGGTTAGCAGAATTCCCAAACTTGGTGGCAGCAGTGCTGCCATTCAGTATGTGAGAACCATGATTGAGCAGGTCGCAAAAACAGATGCGAGTGTTTTAATTCTTGGTGAGTCAGGCACGGGTAAAGAAGTGGTTGCCCGAAATATTCATGCATTATCAAATCGTTGTAAGGCTGGTTTTGTTCCGGTTAATTGCGGTGCTATTCCCGCGGACTTATTAGAGAGTGAGTTATTTGGACACGAAAAAGGTGCGTTTACTGGTGCTATCAGTTCACGCCAGGGCAGGTTTGAACTGGCAGAAAAAGGAACCTTATTTCTTGATGAAATAGGTGATATGAGCTTACCTATGCAGGTGAAACTATTGCGTGTATTACAGGAGCGTACATTTGAGAGGGTTGGTAGTAACAAGAGCATTCAATCTGATGTGCGCATATTAGCGGCGACACATCGTAACCTTGAGCTGAATATTAAAGATGGAAAGTTTAGAGAAGATCTATTTTATCGATTGAATGTGTTTCCTATTGAACTGCCATCATTGAAAGAGCGACTGGAAGATGTACCTTTTCTGTTACAGGATCAAATTGATAAACTGGAAGCAGATAACAGAGGAACTGTTCGTTTGACAGCAGAAGCTACCGAAATGTTAAGTCAATACTCATGGCCAGGTAACGTTCGTGAATTGTCTAATCTGGTTGAGCGTTTATCTATTCTATATCCAGACAGTATAGTTGATGCACAGCATTTGCCTCCCAGGTATCAACCAGCTTCGGCATTTAAGCCTGAAGTAAATACATTCAAATCTGATCCTCCATTCAACCCCGCATTGATGTTTGCTGATCTGGATGAAGATGACGAGATAGAAAAAAGTTTACTTAAGAAGTTGCCAGCTGATTTACCTCAGAAAATAACTGATGGATATTCCGGTGCTGCAATAACAGAACCCGCTGCGACACTTGATGATGAAGGCCTCGATTTAAAGGAGCATCTGGCAGGTATGGAAGTTCAGTTAATAAAACAGGCATTAGGTAAAACTGACGGGGTTGTAGCTCATGCGGCCAAGTTATTAAAAATGCGTCGAACCACGCTGGTTGAAAAGCTTAAAAAATATAATATTAAGGCTTAAAATAAGTCGTAAGTCGTAAGTCGTAAGTCGTAAGTCGTAAGTCGTAAGTCATAAGTCATAAGTCATAAGTCATAAGCCATAAGCCATAAGCCATAAGTCATGAATCATAAATATCTTGTTCTTATGTTCCTTCGTGGAAAGAAGAATTAGTTTTTTTCCTGCTGTGGTGTATCTCCCTTGGCAGTGTTTTCCACGGCAAACCCATTCCATCAAAGCCGGTTAATTGACTCTGTATTGCCGCTCCTGCTTCAAGTCATTGAAAAATATAATAAATTTGTTTTGGCATGCTAAATGCAATGTTACTGCTAAGTCGAATAAAAGTGACATAAACACGACATGCAACAAACAGCAGATATACATACAACAGCAAAGACCCTGAGTATTGACCCCGAGTCTTTGCAGAACCCAACACAGCTGGTGGCCGCTTTTGAGCAATTTGGGCGCCTGTCTGATCAACTGCAACAGTCTTATCAGGAGCTTGATAATCGGGCAGCTAAACTGACTGAGCAGCTTGCTTTTGCCCAGGATGAGCGATTAAAACAACTTGCTGAAAAAGAGCAGTTAGCTAACAGGTTACAAACTCTCCTAAACGCACTGCCAGCCGGAGTATTGCTGGTAGATGAGAAGGGCATAATTAATACGGCGAACCCGGCAGCAGAGTTATTTCTAGAGCAGAGCTTAATAGGTAAAGAATGGCGACGAGTTTATGCTCACAGCGTTTCTCGTCATACGGAACAGGATTTATATTTAAATTCGGGACGTATACTAAGTTTAAAAAAACAGCCTCTTGATACTTCGAGTGACACTGATAAATCAGGCGAAATAATTTTACTGGACGACATTTCTGAGCAGCGAATGTTAGAAGGTCTTGCTGATAGACAAAATCGCCTGGCAGCAATGGGACAAATGGCTGCTGGTCTGGCACATCAGTTACGAACACCACTTGCTTCAGCCGTTTTATATGCATCACAGCTAAATCAGTTTACTTCTGATAACCCCAGGCAGAATAAAGCGGTAGAAAAAGTACGCACCTGTATGCGTTATCTTGAAAAATTAATCAATGACATGTTGTTGTATGCAAAGGGTGGCGAATTTGCAGAACAGAAATTTCAGTTAAATGATTTATTAGTCACCTTTAATGCTCGCGTAGAAAATAGCTTACGTGAAAATAACACTCACTTGAAAATAATTAGTCAGATAAATGATATTCAGTTAACAGGTAGTCTAGATGCACTAGTGAGTGTTTTGATTAATCTGGTTGAGAATGCCATGCAGGTAAGTGATGAAAATTGCGAAGTAGAACTAGAAGTTTATGATCAGGCAGATTATCTGATTTTAGCGGTTCGTGATAATGGCCCTGGCCTGACAATGGATCAACAAAGAAAAATATTTGAACCATTTTTTACTCAACGAGCAGGCGGTACAGGTCTTGGTCTTGCTGTTGCTCAGTCTATCATACAGGCGCATCATGGCGATTTGTTAGTTAGATCGCAGCCTGGTAATGGCAGTAATTTTTATATTTGTTTGCCTTTAAATAGAAGTGAGCAGTTTCTAGCGAGTGGTCAGGCTAGCTCGTTTAATCCTCAAAAAAGTAAAAATTCTGAAAAAATTAATAGCCAGTTAAAGAGCTGTCAGAGTGGAGAAAAACATGAGTCAAAATAGACAACAATGCCTTGATATTTTAATTGTTGAAGATGATGAACAACTTCGTGAGGCAATTTGTGATACCTGTGAAATATCAGGGTACTCGGTAGCTTGTGCTGAGCATGGTCAGGCTGCACTTACCCGGTTAGGTGAGCAACAATTTAAGCTGGTAATAAGTGATGTGCAAATGCAACCGATGGATGGTGCTGAGTTATTAACAAAGATAAAAAATATGTACCCTGATCTTCCGGTAGTTGTAATGACGGCGTATGCAAGTATTGAAAAAGCGGTTGATTTTATGCGTCTTGGAGCTGCCGATTATCTGGTAAAGCCATTTGAAGTTGAAGCGTTACAACAGGTAATTAAAAAAATTATTAATAAAGAAGTGTCTATAAAACATGAAGCAGAGTTGCTGGCAGAAGATGAGAAAATGCGCTCACTTAAGCTACTGTCAAGTAAAGTTGCGCAAAGTGATGCCACAGTTATGTTGTGTGGTGAAAGTGGTGTGGGTAAAGAAGTCTTTGCGCAGTTTATTCATAACCAGTCTAAACGTGCAGATCAGGCTTTCGTAGCTATTAACTGTGCTGCTATCCCTGAGAATATGCTTGAAGCTGTTTTATTTGGATATGAAAAAGGTGCTTTTACTGGAGCAGTTCAGGCAACACCCGGAAAATTTGAACAGGCACAAAATGGTACATTGTTACTTGATGAAATTTCCGAAATGGATGTCGGCTTACAGGCAAAATTACTGCGTGTATTACAGGAAAAAGAAGTTGAAAGATTAGGTGGTCGTAAAACGATTAAGTTAAATGTTCGTGTACTGGCTACTACTAACAGAAATTTAAAAGATGAAGTAGAAAAAGGACGATTTAGAGAAGATCTGTTTTATCGTTTAAGTGTTTTCCCTATTCAAATACCACCATTACGTGAACGACTGGCAGATATTATTCCAATAGCCGTTAAGTTGTTAAACAAACAGGCTGGTAATTCATCTAATGTTTTATCGCTGACAGCCGATGCACAGCAGAAATTACTTAATTACTCATGGAGGGGAAATGTCCGTGAGCTGGATAATGTAATGCAGCGTGCACTTATTTTTAAAACGACAAACGAAGTTACTGCTGCAGATATTCATCTTGAAGCAGATGATTATGAATTAATTAACAAGCAGGACAAAGTGGAGTCGATTCAGGATTCTGAACTAGTGAATGGTCTAAAAGATCGTGAGCAACAACTTATTCTTGAGGCGTTAAAAGCGGGAAATGGCAGTCGTAAATATGCTGCTGAAAGATTAGGAATAAGTCCGAGAACGTTAAGATACAAATTAGCCAGAATGCGTGATTCTGGAATAACGGTTTAGTTGAGAGCGGGAGAGAATAATGAGTGATATGAATATTAATCAGGTATTAGCACAAATGCGTGCAATGGAGGCTCAGGCTAAAGCGCCAGCAGCGACAGACGCGTTATCAATAAATGAAGTACAGGGTGTTCAGAAAACTGAATTTTCTGAAGTTTTAACAAACTCAATTAATTCCGTTAATGAAACCTTAATGACATCTGGTGATATGGCCAAGGCATTTGAAAAAGGTGATTCAGGTATATCAATGGCTGAATTGATGATCAATATGGAAAAAGCCAGTGTCTCATTTCAAGCGATGACCAGTGTAAGAAATAAGTTACTAACGGCCTATCAGGAAATTATGAATATGCCTGTTTAAATGAAGTAAAAAGTCGTAAGTCTTATGTCAAAGGATTTATACGCCTGCGGCACAACAGCTGTTGATTTAAGACTTATTACTTAAGACTTGTATAGTAAGCATAATAAAATTTAATTTTTTCAAAAGGTTAGAAAAATGGCAGAAGAAGTTGCTCAGGCTCCAACAACAATGATGATTCCCGTGCCCCGATTTATCGGTGCCATTCTGGGTGTTGTGGTGACAGTGCTAGTGAGTGTGGGTATTTATACCTGGGGTACAGCACCCAGTTTTTCATCATTATATACGGGTCTCGAACCAGGTGATGCTGCTGAGGTTGTTGCTGCGTTACAGTCTGCTGCAATTCCATATGAATTAAATGCCGCGTCAGGTTCAGTGATGGTTGAATCAGGTAGAGTGCACGAAGCTCGATTAAATCTTGCTGCTCAGGGTTTACCAAAAGGTACAGCTATAGGCGTTGAAATGCTGCAACAGGAGCAAAGTTTTGGTACCTCACAATTTGTAGAAAGTGCACGTTATCATCATGCAATGGAAACTGAACTGGCAAGAACAATTAGTACCATGCGAAATGTAAAGTCTGCACGGGTTCATCTGGCTATTCCAAAGCACTCTGTGTTTGTTAGAAAACAACAAAAACCCAGTGCTTCAGTTGCGCTTAGTCTTTATGGAGGTCGAGCAATTGAACAGGGCCAGGTCAATGCCATTATACATATGGTTGCTTCGGGTATTTCAAATTTAACAGCAGAAAATGTAACGGTTGTTGATCAGAATGGCCATCTTTTATCTTCAGGTGATATGTCTAGTAATGTTGCTATGACAGCTCGTGAATATGATTATTCACGGCAGGTTGAGCGTGACTTTGAACAGCGCATAGAACACTTGCTTGAGCCTATTATCGGTTCAGGGAAAGTACGCGCAACGGTTAATGCAAATATCGATTTCACACAAAAGGAAAGTACAGAGGAATTATATAATAACGAAAATCAAACTTTACGAAGTGAACAGTCATCAAGTTCTAGAAGGTTTAATAATAGAGATGGGGGCGGCGTTCCGGGGGCCCTGGCCAATCAACCTCCCGAAGGCGGTCAGTTAGTTGAAGGTGCAGGTGGTGTTGGTCAGGGAGGTTTAACTCAGGCACCCACTAACTCTAATAATAATACGGTAAAAAATTATGAAGTTGATCGTACCATTCGTCATTCTCGTCAGAATAGCGGTATTATAAAACGTCTTACAGTGGCAGTTTTAGTTGATGATCGAATTGTTGTAGAAGATGGTGAGTCTACCAGAACGCCATTAACAAATGATGAAATTGCCAGGGTCACGAGTCTTGTGCAGCAGACGATTGGTTTTGACGAGGAGCGTGGTGATAAGGTGAATGTAATTAACGCTTCTTTTACACCATTAGAAGTAATAGAAGACTTGCCTGAACCGTCTATAATGGATAATAAATGGGTGCAATTTGCGCTAAAATGGATATGGCCGTTTATACTTATATTAATCGTTATCTTTACAATTCTAAAGCCGTCGATTAAAGGTTTAACATCTTATGTGCCACCGACACCAGTACTAGCTTCTAATCAGGGTGGTGAAGGCGGCGGTGTAGATGGAGAGGGCCATGAAGGCGGTGAAGGCGGTGTTGCTCAGCTTGAGCACCATGACGAGGCAATTCCTTTGCCAAGTGACTCAGACGAGAAAATAGAGTTTGCCAAATCAATGGTACAACAGGACCCTAAAAAAGTAGCTAATGTTGTTAAAGACTGGGTTGGCGCAGAATCATAAAGATGTAAAACTATGTCAGAAGAAACTAATTTATCATTAACCGGTGTACAACGCGCAGCAGTCTTGCTTATGGCAATGGGCTCAGAAAATGCTGCGGAAGTATTGAAACACCTGAACCCTAAAGAAGTACAAAGTCTGGGCGCGGCAATGGCTAGCCTGGAAAATGTAAATAAGGGAACAATGACAAAAGTGATGGATGATTTCATTGCTCAAGTTAGTGATCAGACATCTGTTGGAATCGGTCAGGATGACTATATACGTGAAATGATGGTGAACGCCCTCGGAGAGGATAAAGCCAATAATATGATCGACCGTATTTTGCTGGGAAGCGGAAATAAAGGTTTAGAATCATTAAAATGGATGGATGCAAGATCGGTTGCAGAAGTGGTTCGATTAGAACATCCGCAGATTATTTCTATTGTATTATCGTATCTCGAACCTGATCAGTCGGCGGAAGTTTTAAAAATGTTACCTGAACGTGCGCGCCCGGATATTTTAATGCGAGTTGCAGCATTAGAGGGTATACCTCCCGCAGCATTGCAGGAGCTTGATAAAATAATGGAAGCGCAATTCTCAGGAAATCAGAACGTAAGCCAAAATAGTATGGGTGGTTTTAAAACTGCTGCCAATATTCTTAACTTTATGGAGTCATCAATTGAAAGCGCCATAATGGATTCGATTGCAGAGCATGATCAGGAAATGCAGGAAAGCATATCTGAATTAATGTTTGTGTTTGATAATCTTAATGATGTTGATGATCGTGGAATACAGGCCTTGCTACGTGAAGTGTCCACCGATAGTTTAACCCTTGCACTTAAGGGTGCTGATGAAGGTCTTAAAGAGAAAATACTTAAGAATATGTCTAAACGTGCAGCCGAGATGTTGCGAGAAGATATGGAAGCTCGAGGTCCTGTGCGGTTGAGCGAGGTTGAACTGGCACAGAAAGATATTATTAGCACCGCAAGACGTTTAGCTGACGAGGGTGATATTGTACTCGGCGGTAGTGGTGCTGAGGAAATGGTATAAGATCATGCAATACTGTTTTTTTTTACGAGCTGGACTGACTTTTAAATAAATTATGTCTAATCGATTTAAAGTTCCCGACAGTGATATTCAGCATTATGTGCCGCCTGAACTTAAAGGTCACATTGTAGGCATGCTGGATGAAGCTATACGCCCGCAAACTGTAGAAGAAATTGAAGCGTTACAAAAGCAGGCTTATGAAGAGGCACGTAAAGCAGGGCACGAAGCAGGCTTGCAGGAAGGGCTTGCGGAAATGACTAGTCAGGCTAAAAAATTACAGGGTATGTTAAATTTTTTACAGCAGCCATTGCATGAGCTTGATAAACAGGTCGAGCATCAATTAACAGATCTAGCAATCTTACTTGCCAAACAGTTACTACAGAAAGAAAGCAAGCTCGATGCGGGTCATATATTAAATCTTGTGCACAACTCTCTTGAATATTTACCAGTTAAGTCACGAGATATTCAGGTGCGGTTACATGCTGATGATATTGCGCTTTTAAATCAGGCAGAAATTAATATTAATGAACAAAGCTGGAACTGCGTAACTGATAATACCATTACACCCGGAGGGTGTGTTATAGAGTCTAATGCTTCACATATTGATGCAAGTGTTGAAACTCGGGTTCAACAACTGGTTGATCAGTTAAATCTGCATCAGGACGGAGAAGCCGATGCAACAGAGTGATTATTTTAATAGCTGGGTTGATAACCTGGCAAAAAAACAAACACGTATAAGTACGCCTGAGCCAGTTGTAGAAGGGCGATTAACTCGTATGGTGGGTTTAACACTTGAGGCAATAGGTTGTGAAGCGGCAGTTGGAACAAGTTGTAATATTATTGCTCCGGGTAATCATAGTATAGAAGCTGAAGTTGTTGGTTTTTCGGGAGATAAAACTTATTTGATGGCCATGGGGGAAAGCCGTGGTTTAATTCCAAACGCAAAAGTTATTCCTGTCGGTCATTCAAGTTCTATAGAAATTTCAGACGGTTTTCTAGGTCGAGTCATAGATGGCAGAGGTCGTCCCCTGGACGGCAAAGGTCCAATTAAAGTAAACCATGATCTAGCTGCAAACATGCCTCTGGCTGGTAAAACTATCAACCCGTTAATGCGTGAGCCTATTAATTATCCATTGGATGTAGGTGTCAGGGCTATAAACTCTTTGTTAACCGTTGGCCGTGGTCAACGTATGGGGTTATTTGCGGGTACCGGTGTCGGAAAAAGTATTTTGCTAGGCATGATGACAAAATATACCGAGGCTGATGTGATTGTTGTAGGTTTAATAGGTGAAAGGGGGCGTGAAGTTAAAGAGTTTGTGCAGGATATTTTAGGTCCGGATGGAATAAAGCGCGCTTGTGTTGTTGCGGCCCCCGCAGACTCTTCACCATTAGTTCGAATTCATGGCGCAATGCTGGCAACCAGTGTTGCCGAGTATTTTAGAGATCAGGGTAAGAAAGTACTGTTGTTAATGGATTCTCTTTCACGATTTGCCCAGGCACAGCGTGAAATTGGATTATCGATTTCAGAACCACCCGCAACAAAAGGTTACCCGCCTTCAGTATTTGCTCGTATACCACAGCTGGTTGAAAGAGCGGGCAATGGCCAGGTCGGACAAGGTTCAATTACAGCATTTTATACGGTGTTAACTGAGGGTGACGATAATAATGACCCGATTGCCGATGCGGCGCGTGGTATTCTAGACGGGCACATTGTACTGTCACGTCAGTTGGCAGATATGGGTCAATATCCAGCAATCGATCTGGAGTCCTCGGTTAGTCGAGTTATGCCAATGGTTACTACCGATAATCAATTGCAGCAAAGCCAGCAAATAAAACAACTATACTCAATATATGAACAAAACCGAGATTTGATAAATGTGGGTGCATATCAGCAGGGTACAAATGCTGAAATAGATAAAGCGATAGCTATGCAGCCTCAAATTCAGGCGTTTATGCGTCAAAGTATGAGTGAAGCCGTCTCATTTCAACAAAGTCAGCAAATGCTCGATCAGTTGATTACTTCGGCGAGTCAGCCTGTTCAGTCTGAGGTTAATGATTTTTAAATAATAAGTTATAAACCGTGAATCTAGAAATCACATACATCGGCTCTAATCAGGTTTTGTAGCTTCTAGATTGATAACTTAAGATTCAAGATTAAGTTTTATGCGTTCAAAACGAATACAGCCAATAGCTAAACATGCAGATCAACTGCAACAACAGGCAGTACAGATTTTTGTAGTTGCTCAACAGGCAGTTGTAGATGCGCAGCTGCAGTTAGAGCAGTTGATTGAATATCGTAGTGAATATAATAATGGTCGTGTAAGTGGCAGTTTAAGTGCTATTCAATTGCGGGATTATCAGGTATTTCTGGATAAACTAAATCAGAGCATTGATCAGGCGCGTCTGAATATAATAAATAAAAAACAATTATGCGAACAACAAAAACTAAACTGGCTGAAAACTCGTTCGCGAAGTAAAGCGCTGGATGCCGTGATTGTGAAATATCAGATGCAGGAGGCGCAAATTGAAGCCAGGATTGAACAAAAAGAACAGGACGAGTTTTCCAGTAGACCTAAAAGATAATTAACATTCAAATGTTGGCCCAGCATTTGCTCCTCTGTATATAACACAATCAATCCTGATACAGGTGGGCTATGGAATTACGGCAACAATTCGATATAAATACAACGCCAAAAGCGCAAAAATCATCCGCTATAAAAGCTCATTCTAATGAGAGTGATAATGTTGATTTGAAGCAGGATAAACCGTTTAAAGATGAGTTAAATACACAGATAAAACAGGCTCATAATCAGGAAAATAGTCATAAAACTGATAATAATCAACAAG
>Ga0316207_10002939_pt1 | contig 16555 bp, 14 predicted proteins | sample 6weekpyrite_MG_FD_204943 | JGI IMG/M metagenome (GOLD analysis project Ga0316207, IMG submission 204943) | Microbial mat bacterial communities from mineral coupon in-situ incubated in ocean water Damariscotta River, Maine, United States -... | ecosystem: Environmental > Aquatic > Marine >...
TGATCTTACTGACATTGGCCTGGAAGCCTACCCAGAATTCACTTCTGGTAAATAATAAGTCAGTAACTACAACCTGGTGGTTGGGAATTACGGGTGCCTATTAAATTAGGTGCCCGTTTTTTTTGCCCTGAACCATCGGAGATGGTTAGGGTACTCACAATGAAGCCCGTAGGGATTCTGTGAGTGGTGAACCTACAACCCACCAAAGCTAAGGAGACAGCAACAAACCCAACACCACACGAACTTCTCAAGAAAATTCATCACCAGTACTTAAAAAAGCCATCACTATTGCCTTCTCTCCTTAGGGGTTCGCTAGCGCTGCACCAATGCGTCGATAAGACAATAGTGATGGCTTTAATATGAAGTTGAGAAGGAATAAAATAGTTCAGAGCCGAATTATTCAGGTATACCAATTTGATAAGAAGTAAATCTGCATCTATCATCAGGCATTCTTTTTCTCCGTAGAGAGTTCAAAGAATCCCTATCGGTCTTCATTAAGTAAATTAGGGTCAGACTCGAATTAAATGTCGATCACAAAAAAAATTAGTTTAGCTAATTAATTTGAGTCTGACCCTAATTATTACAGTTCTTTATGACTTCCATCACAAAATGGTTGATCTTCAGTCCTCTTACAACCACACAACCAAACCCGTGTCGCCTCATCAACCGTGAACATTACTGGCTCAAAGTCAGTATATTTGTGTGACCCATCGCAAAAAGGTTGAGTGCTCGATTTACCACATGAACACCACCAGTAGTCACCGGGTTCTAAATCTACCGCATAAGAATGTTTCTGTGGGCAATCAGGTTCTGCCATAATGTTCTCTCGATTAAGTCTCAGTGAAAAAGAGTGTACCTAAAACAGTATGAAAAGTTTACGGGTTAAAGACATAGAAAATGAATGGTTGCCCAAATCGAGTCTTGAGGTGGCTGTTGGTGAATGTGTTGTTATTAGTGGGCCTTCTGGTGTAGGCAAATCATTATTATTGCGCGCAATTGCAGATCTGGATAAACACAAGGGCCACGTCGGAATTGATGACTCATCATGTAATGATGTGACAGCGATGCAATGGCGTAAACAGGTCGGACTACTCACTGCAGAAAGTGCCTGGTGGGGGGAGCTAGTCTCGGATCATCTGGATGATGTCGACAATGAGATGCTAGCAGCACTTGGATTTGATGCGGAATCTTTAAATTGGTCGGTCGATAGGCTTTCTACAGGTGAAAAACAACGTCTGGCAATATTACGTGTGCTGGTAAATAAACCAGATTTCCTATTACTGGATGAACCGACAGCCAACCTTGACCCACAAAGTGTGAATAAAGTAGAAAAAATTTTATTGGCGTATTGTCATGACAACCCTGCAGGGCTTATTTGGGTCAGCCATGATTCAACACAAGCAGAACGTATTGCAGACAGGTTTTATTCTTTTGAAACTACCGGGCTGGTTGAGGTGATGACATGAACATGATCTCGTTAACAGCACTGGATTTATCTATCGCTGCACTGTTGGTTATTGTATTAGCAGTGCTGGGATTGAAATTACAACTGGGTGTTACGCGTCAATTAATCATTGCAGCAATTCGTACTACAGTACAACTATTGCTGATCGGTTATATTCTTAAACTTTTATTCGAGAACGTTCACCTCGGTTACATGGCAGCTATCTCCATAATAATGTTGCTGTTTGCAGGTAGAGAAGTCATGGCACGCCAAACTCACCCTTATAAAGGGTTATGGGGCTTTGGCATGGGGACACTGTCAATGTTCTTGTCTACTTTTATGGTGACGTTGATAGCACTAACAGTGATTATCAATAATGATCCCTGGTACACACCACAATATGCGATCCCGTTATTGGGAATGATGCTGGGTAACACAATGACCGGTATTGCCTTAGGACTTGAGCGATTGACACAGGCAGCACGAGAGCAACGCACTAAAATTGAAGCACAGCTAATGCTGGGACACTCCGGGCAGCAGGCTATTACGAATATCCGCAGGCAGTCGATGCGATACGGCATGATCCCGATTATTAACTCTATGGCAGCAGCAGGACTCGTAAGTCTCCCCGGTATGATGACAGGCCAGATACTAGCGGGTAGTCCACCGCTTGAAGCAGTGAAGTATCAGATATTGATTATGTTTCTGATTGCGGCGGGAACGGGGTTTGGCACTGTGATTGCTGTTGTTTTAGGATCGCATCGTCTATTTGACGAACGTGAGAGATTACGATTGGATCGCTTGCGAAAATAGGAATAAGATTTAACTATATTATAAAGGAGGTAGAGCATGTCGAACGAAGGTTACCACGAGCCAATTGATGAGATTTCTGATGCAACACGTGATATGCACCGAGCGATTACCTCTCTAATGGAAGAGTTGGAGGCAGTCGATTGGTATAACCAGCGGGTGGATGCGTGTAAAGACCCTGAGCTGAAAGCGATTCTTGCGCATAACCGTGACGAAGAAAAAGAGCACGCCGCAATGGTATTAGAATGGATACGCCGCCAAGATGATTCTTTTGATAAAGAGTTAAAAGATTATTTGTTCACTGACAAGCCAATTGCACACACATAAATGATGAAAAACACTTCTTACAGAATTATTTTTATATTAACGATGATGTTGTTTTCGTTAGTAGTTCATGCAGAAATTTATCGCTGGACGGATAAAAATGGCAAAGTTCATTTTTCAGATAAACCGGTTGGAAAGAAAGCAGAAACCGTTGATATAAAAGTAAAACCAGTCTCTCCCACGCCGACACAAACAAGTAGTGAAAGAAAGCAAAGGGCAGAAGATTTTATGCGTGCGCGTAAAGAAGAGCGCGCAGTGTCTGAAAAAAAACTGGCGGAAAAGAAAAAACGTAAAGCTGAGAGAAAAGCGAATTGTAAAGAGGCTAAGAAAGAATATAAACGAGTGACTACCGCAGGAGCTGTCTATTTTAAGAATAAAGATGGTTCACGTGATTACTTGGATGAGAAGCGGCGCAAGAAAGAAGAAGCCTTTATAAAGTCGCAGATTGCCAAGTGGTGCAAGTAAGTTTAGTTATCAAGAACAATTGGCATAAAAAGCCACATAGTTAATTCACCTTAGTGCGAGTCAGTTGTGTAATATCGTTTTGAGATATTTTCAGGTAAGTCCCGTAAGGTTTTTAGATCATTATCTTTCCCTGCCAGCGTAGAGCTCCTCCAGCCTGTTGGATAAAAATTTTTTGCGACAAGGATGCCACGACAGCGAGTAGTACATTTTAACTCGGATAAACTTCAGGCTATTTATGAGGTCAAGGTTGAGGCAACCGACCTACATCTTGATTTGCGTAAAAGGTGAATATGTCACTGCATAATACCCCTCAATAGTTACGGGATAGCGATATATAAAACAGGGAATGGAATCATGCGTTTAATAATAAGTCTTATAGTTAGTTTTACACTCATCAGTCCTGTGCAAGCCAGTTCGACTGCGAACAGCAATGGCGTACAGTGGCGTGACTTTAGTGATGCCGCTTTTGCTGAGGCTAAGCGTGATGGAAAATTACTCATTCTGGATCTTGAAGCAGTCTGGTGTCACTGGTGTCATGTCATGGAAGCGAAGACCTATTCAAATCCAGCAGTTAAAAAAATATTAAAAGATCACTATATTGCAATAAAGGTAGATCAAAACAATCGTCCTGATCTGGCGCGTCGATATCAGGATTTCGGCTGGCCTGCGACAATATTTTTCAATGCAGACGGAACTGAACTGGTGAAGCGTGCGGGCTATATTCCACCCGCTGCCATGGCAAGGTTGCTGCAGGCCATCGTCGATGATCCCACGCCGGAGAAAAATGCCCCGATTAAACAACAGAAAACCTTTGCCAGTAGTGCATTATTAACAAAGTCAGTTAAGCAAAAATTAGAGCAAAATCATCTTGATGCCTATGATCCTGAATATGGCAGCCTTAAAATTAATCAAAAATTTTTAGAAAGAGACAGTGTTGAATATGATTTATTTCTGGCACGAGAAGGCAATAAACAAGCCGAAAAGCGTGCCAGACATACACTGGATGAGGCTATGGCATTGATTGATCCGGTATGGGGCGGTGTATACCAATACTCGACAGGTGGCAAATGGGATTATCCTCACTTTGAAAAAATAATGCCTTCACAATCCGGGTACCTGCGTATTTACGCTATGGCCTATCGGCAATTTGGCGATAAGAAATACCTGCAAGCGGCAATTAAAATAGCAGACTACCTTGAAAATTTCTTAATGAGTAAAGAGGGCGTGTTTTATACCAGTCAGGATGCAGACTTGGTTCAAGGTGTGCATAGCCGTGAATATTTTGAACTGGATGATAAAGATCGGCGCGCACAAGGTATGCCCAAAATAGATAAACATCAATATGCACAGGAAAATGGTTGGGCATCAATGGCCATGGTGAGTCTATATCAGGCAACAGGCAAACAGCATTACCTGATGTTGGCACAACGTGCTATGGCATGGGTAGAAAAGAATCGCGCCAACAATGATGGTGGTTATCGTCATGACAAAAAAGATAAAGGCGGTCCTTATCTTGGCGATAATCTTGCAGTGGCTGAAGCGAATATTGCTTTATATCAAGCAACAGGTAACAGAGAAAATTTAAAACGCGCACGAAAAACGGTTGAGTATATAGATAAAACTTTTCGTTATGCAGGTGAACAGGGTGCAGGTTACGCGGTCTCTTATGCACCGGCTACAGCAGTTCTTAAACCGCAACCACATATAGATGAAAATATTGCTGTTGCCCGTTTAGCAATCCGGATATTTCATTTAACGGCTGATAAGCAATATAAAAATGTTGCAGAACGTGCCATGCGTTATCTGGCAACTGAAGATATAGCCCTGAGCAGATTAACAGAAGCCGGTATTTTGTTAATCGCTTACGAGTTAGCCACAGATCCAACCCACATCACGATTGTAGGCGCCAAGCAAGATAAAGCATCACAAACTTTATATAAGCAGGCACTGACTTATCCTGGTAGTTACCGTCGCATTGAATGGTGGGATAAAGCAGAAGGCCCCATGCCAAATCCTGATGTGCAATATCCGACACTGCCTAAAGCGGCAGCTTTTGCCTGCGCTAATCAGCGTTGTTCATTACCAGTGTTTGATAAAGCAGACATTCACCCAATGGTAGATACATTGAATGGGCAAAATTAAAAAGACTAGACGTCTAAGTGGTATTAATAATTCTGGAATCATTCTATTGTTGAGTGGCACTTTCGTATATATCACGAAAGTACTGTTAATAAGATAAAGGATTCAAACGGTTAAGCTGTTGAAATGAATCAACATGCTACATCGTATTGTTAGAAAAATGTTTTTCCTGATGCGAGCGCAATGAGTCCAATAAAAATGGGTTGATGCAGTATGTAAATGTGCAGGCTATGTCTTCCGGCAAAGGCGAGTGTTTTGCTAACCGGGTTATTCGCTTTCCATGCCAGCCATGTAGGTGTGTTGTTATCAGCATACAGCATGCGGCCGATGAACATACCTATGAGTACTACGCCAAACCACGGGATTAAAGGTACGTAGTCTTCTGTGTAGGGAAGGTGGGTCATGAGTCCCAGCCAGTTTATGGTGGGGCTATTAAAGAATGGATGACTGTAAAGAATGTCGAGTAACACTATTCCGACACCGAGTATGAGATTAAACCAGTAGAATTTTCTAAACAGTAGGCCAAGTACGCTGGCGACGGCAATAAAGTGCAGAATACCGAAATAGATAAAGCTTTCCGGAAACATCAAGTAGCTACCGAGCGTGACGAGTAGCGAATAAACAATTAACAAAATCAGGCGGTGTGTAAACCGTTTGATATTGAGTTGTTTCCGGTTCGCCAAAAAAATGCTGATACCAACTAGCAGCAAGAATGAACTTACGATAAAACGACGGAAGTTTGCCCAAAAGGGTTCTTCGAGAAAATTAATATCGACGTAGCCAAAAAAACTCAAGTCATAACTAAAATGAAACACAAACATCATTAAGATGGCGACACCGCGCAGAATATCAATCGTGGCGATGCGTTGATGTGTTGGCATTAACTTTTTAGTTTTAATAATAGTGCGTCAATCTTGTTATTACGTAAGCGGGAACGAATCTTATTCATTTCACCGAAACTGCTATAGGGCCCGAGTCGGACACGATGCCAGGTGGTTGCGCCATTGCTGGCATTGTCGATGGTTACGGATTGAATTTTTGCCTGTACACCAAGCAGGGCAAGACTGGCTTTCATCTCATCAGCTTGAGAGAGCTTCTTAAAAGAACCAGCTTGTAAAATAAACTGACTATTGTGTTTGAAAGCCGTGTCTTTGCTGTTGTTATCAGTGGTATCGGTTTCGGGAACAGCAATTTCCATTTCAGGCAGTATGGTGTAGAAATCATATTGCGTGCGTGGTGCTGGAGGAATTGTTTCACGTTTGGTTTTGCGAACATCACGTGTTGATTGTGTTGTTGTGCCGGCAGTTTTTGGAAGCGTCATGCCAGGATAGTTGTCTTTAAGATGAACCAGAAAGGCAACAAATAAACCAATAAATAAACCTGTAATCATCCAGACCCACCCCGGTAATGGAGCAGAGGCGGATTTGTTCTTTTTTGCCATTTTTCGTGCCATGTTTACATGGTATCCGGAGCGCTAACGCCAAGCAATGCCAGTCCATTTTTTATGGTTTGCTGAACAGCCGTAATTAATGCAAAGCGCGCATCGCGCGTGGCCGCTTCATCAACAATAAATTGATGGGCATTGTAATAAGTGTGAAACGCTGTGGCTAAATCTTTTAAATAATAAGCGATTTGGTGTGGCTCATGATTCCGTGCGGCCGCTTCGACCAGTTCCGGGTACTTGGCCAACAAGGTCATTAGATCAGTTTCATGTGACTCGGTGAGTATGGCTAAATTGGCCAGACCATTTGCTTTATCCCATTCAAGGTTTTGCTCCTTGAGTTGGCGCAAGACGCTGCTGATTCGCGCATGCGCATATTGAATGTAGTAAACCGGGTTGTCATTGCTTTGCGATTTAGCTAAATCCAGGTCAAAGTCCATGTGTTGTTCACATTTACGCATGACATAAAAGAAACGCGCTGCGTCGTTACCGACTTCTTTGCGCAATTCATACAGCGTAACAAACTGACCACTGCGGGTAGACATCTGCATTTTTTCGCCACCGCTATAGAGCACGGCAAACTGTACCAATAGTACGTCGAGTTTCGATGGGTCAGAACCGATAGCGGCGAGGGCGGCTTTTACGCGTGGTACATAGCCGTGATGATCCGCGCCCCATACATCGATAACCCGGTCGAAGCCACGTTCGAGTTTTTCCATATGGTAGGCGATGTCGGCAGCAAAATAGGTTTTGACACCGTTATCGCGTACGACAACACGATCTTTTTCATCGCCATAGTCGGTTGAGCGAAACCACAAAGCACCTTTTTCTTCATAGACATGGCCAGATGTCTTGAGCCGTTCAATGCATTCGTCAATCTTGCCGCTGTCGTGGAGTTGTCGTTCTGAATACCAGTGATCGTAATGAACACCAAAGTCTTCCAGATCACGACGAATGCCATCAGTGATGTCATCGAGACCGGCAGCAAAGACAATGTCATAATCATCATTGCCGAGTAATTCGCGCGCACGTTCGATAATAGCATCGATGTGGGCTTCTTTATCTCCGCCTTCTACGCCTTCATCGGCAGGTAGATCGGCAAAGACCGTTTTAATATCATGATCGAAACGTGTGCCGTGGGCGTTACGTAGTGCCGCAGCAATACATTGAACATAGTCACCCTGGTAACCGTTTTTGGGGAAATGATCACAAAAGTCAGGTTCAGCTAACTCCATATAACGTAACCAGACACTGGCAGCGAGGATATTCATCTGCCGGCCGGCATCGTTTACGTAGTATTCATTGTGCACATCAAAACCGGCAGCCTTGAGCAGGTTACCCAGCGACGCACCATAGGCTGCCCCACGACCATGCCCAACATGCAGTGGACCGGTTGGGTTGGCGGAAACAAATTCGATCTGGATCTTTTGCCCTGCGCCCAGATCACCACAGCCATATTTTTCTGCCTGCTCATGAACCTTGCCGACAACAGAAGACTGCGCATCATTGGCGAGAGTGAAATTGATAAACCCCGGGCCGGCAATCTCAACTTTTGTGACATTGTTATCAGCGGGTAATGCCTTAACAATCGCCTCGGCAAGATCGCGCGGTTTCATACCGGCAGGTTTGGAGAGGACCAGCGCGATATTGGTCGCAAAGTCGCCATGACTCTTATCACGAGTGCGATCAATATTAATCTTCTCGGGGAGTTCACAGTTCAAGGCACCGGTGCTTGCCAGACCCGCGAGTGCGGTATGGATAAGTTGTTGTAGTTCGTCTTTCATGGGCGGCTATTATCCTTGACGCGGCGGTGCATGCAAGTTTGTTTGTGATTTATTACAGGGTATCGACAGGATCAACATCAATTGACCAGCGTACGCGTCGTGCCTCCGGCAATTTATCCAGTTCCGGGAGGAGTTTTTGCAGGAGTTGTTGCAGTGGTTTTCGTTCATTTGCCTGAAGCAGTAATTGGGCGCGGTAACGACCCGCACGGCGTTCCATCGGTGCAGGCAGTGGGCCTAATAGTTCAATGTGCTGACTGCCACAGGCGATGGCGGTTTCGTAAGCTTTGCTGAGAAATGCCATCGGCAAGGCGCGTTGACTGGCTTCGGCGCGTAATAGCGCCATTGAGGTATAAGGCGGCAGCTCGATATCACGTCGTTCCTGTATGGCCTGTTTAGCAAAGGCCGGATAGCCCTGTGTGAGTAATTTTTGAAGTAGCGGATGATCGGGATGATAGGTTTGCACTAACACTTGTCCGGGTTTATGAGCACGGCCGGCGCGGCCAGCGACTTGCGTAATTTGTTGTGCCATGGATTCACTGGCACGAAAGTCGATACCAAACAGTCCTTGATCTGCATCCAGAATGCCGACCAGTGTGACATTGGGAAAATCATGCCCTTTGGCGAGCATTTGCGTGCCAACCAAAATGGCTTTTTTGCCATGATGAATTCTGTCGAGCATGGCTTGCATGGCACCCTTGCGGCGGGTGGTATCACGATCGATACGTAAAATATCAACGTTTGGGAAGAGGCTTTCCAATGTAGTTTCAATGCGTTCTGTACCCTGTCCCAGCGCGCGTAACTCAGTGCTGCCACATTCCGGACAATGTGCGGGCATCGACTGCTCAGTACCGCAGTGGTGGCAGCGTAGGCGTTGGCTGGCTGCATGTAGGGTCAGTTTGGCGTCGCAGCGTGGGCAGTCTGAAATCCAACCGCAGTCATGACAACAAAGTGTCGGAGCGTAACCGCGCCGGTTTAGAAATAATAAAACCTGCTCGTCACGCTGAAGGTGTTCACCGACAACCTCCAGTAAGCTACGCGATAAGCCGCTTTCAATGGGTTGTCCACGCAAGTCGATGGTACGCAGTGAGGGTGGCGTGGCGGTACTAGTGCGGCGGCTTAATACCAGCCGTTGATAGCGCTCTTGCTCAACATTCACCAAGCTTTCCAGTGAGGGAGTTGCTGAACCTAATATAATAGGGATGTCGAGTCGGCGTGCACGCAATACCGCGAGATCGCGTGCATGGTAGCGAAAGCCTTTTTGTTGTTTGAATGAGTTATCGTGCTCTTCATCAATAATAATCACACCCAGATTGGCCACCGGCGTAAAGAGAGCCGAGCGTGTGCCAATCACAATACGTGCTTCTCCACTGCGTGTGGAAAGCCAGGCATCGAGGCGTTCACGCTGCCCGAGCCCGGAATGCATGACGGCAATCGGTACGTTAAATCGCCGCTGAAAACGACTCACCGTTTGGGGCGTGAGGCTAATTTCAGGTACTAACACCAGCGCCTGTTTTCCCTGACCAAGCATTTGCTGAATAACGCCAAGATAGACTTCCGTTTTACCACTGCCAGTCACGCCATCGAGTAGCAGGCATTGATAGTGATCGGCGTGCTCGACGACCGTGTTAATAGCATTTACTTGTTCGTCATTGAGAGCGGGGGCTGAATCTGTGTCAACATCGTTGCTGAGTAGGCCACGCCGCTTAATTTCATTGACCCAGCCACGTTTTATTAATGCAGCAAGTGGTGTGCGCCAGTGGCTATGCTGCTGGTTAAAATCCTCTTTACTCAGTGCGGTGTCGGCTTGGTTTTGTAACTGCGTAAGTAAAGCGGCTTGTTTCGGGGCACGTTTGAGGTCATTAATATCTGCAGACTGACCGGATTCTGATAATTGCCAAACGGTTTCACAGCGCGCACTGGCCGCTTTGCCCTGACGCAGCAAAACCGGCAACGCATGTTGCATGGCATCACCGATTGGATGGTGATAATAGTCACTTGCCCATTTTATTAGCGACATTATTTCTGTACTAAGTAAGGGCTCACTATCAAGTATTTGCAAAGCAGGACGTAATTTTTCGGATGGGACATCGCTATGCTGACTGGTACCGAGCAAAATGCCGGTGAGCGTACGACGGCCAAACGGGACTTCTACACGGACACCTGGTTGGTAATCAGGTGAGCTAGATTCTTTAGGTGGCAGATAATCGAAATGTTGTCGCAGTGGTGATGCAATAGCGATTTGAAGGTAACAGGCAGAAGACATGGGCGCACTCTAGCATGATGCTCACAGCCCATCACGTACTAACTGGTGACAAGTGCGTGAGTCACCCGAAAGAATGAAAGTTGTCCACAAAATCTGTGGATAAGTCTGTGGAATAAAGTCGAAATCGGGTATTTTATCTGCTGAAAAACCCTGCTTTTATTAATTTGTTTAATTTTTCGACATTCCGAAAATTATTAGGAATATCAATATGTTTCACTATAACGATAGGGTTTTGTAACAATTTGTGACAAATTTATGACGCTAAATCATTGATTGTAAACGCGCTGTGTATAAAAGCCTGTGCTGTAGAACCGAAAATTGTTTCATGTGCGTTTACGGACATAGCGATTAAAGCGTTTTTCCAGTTCGGGTGATTCATTTGCAGGCTCGTCAAATTGCTCCAGAACCGGTTCAAGTTTATCGAGTCGATCGCCAGCTGGTGGGTGCGTCTTATAGAGTAATTCGAGGCCGGAATTTTCAGGATTGATACTATCAAGGGTTTGCAAAACGGCCATGAGTGCAAATGGATCGTAGCCAGCACGGCTGGCAATCACGGTTCCCATGCTGTCTGCTTCAAATTCGTCATCCTTATCCAGACCACGCAGATACATGTCCTTGACCTCACCGACAACTCTAGAGGTCATTTGGTTGCTTCGTCCCTCACGTGTAGCGCCGGCCAGTTTTATAACCCCTGATATGCCGCTGGTATTAACACTCGACATGGCCTTGATATGGTGTTTTTGTACGACATGTGCCACTTCATGGGCAAGTACTGCAGCGAGTTCAGCTTCGCTGTTAAGCAAACGCAGTAAGCCGTCGGTGATAAAGATATTGCCACCCGGTGTGGCGAAAGCATTGACGGCGGTTGAGCTTAGTACAGCAAAACGCCAGGGCAGGTGAGGACGATCAGTCTGGTTAACTACCCAGCGACCAATGCGATTGACGTAGCGTTGCAGCTCGGGATCATTGACGGGTTTTGAGGCGCCGAGCAAGACAGCGGCCGCATCACGCCCAATCTCGATTTCATCTTCTTCATCAATCCCGGTGACGGTACGGGAAATGTCTTTGACGCCACTAACGATATCGCCAATATCAAAGATGTTGGCGCCACCTGAATCATCACCGCCAAAAGCGGAGTCATCGCCGCCACCTAAACTAAAATCAAAGGCATTGATAGAGAAGCTACAGATTGCCAAACTAAGTACGAGGAATACTTTGCGTGGAGGCGTGATCATTCTTCATCCTCCTCATCAGTAGTGTTTCTAGCGGGTGGCTGAGTATCAGCGCCATCTTTATTGGCTGTTTCCTGAAAATCAACTTGCCGGGTCTGTAAGCCGGAATCACCACTTGCATCACTATCTACAGCGAAGCTGTCGAGTGAATTAAGGGCATCTTGGTCTGGCTGTGCACTGCGTAATTCTTCTTCGCTAAGACCTTTGACCGCAGTGGCCGTAGTATCCTGATTAGATTTACCGCGACCGGTAGCCAGTCCGGTGAGCAGCTCACCAACACCGCTATCACTTTCCTGATTAGCGTTGCCTTTGCGGTTTAAGCGGACGCGTGTGAGGCGTACCCAGCCCTGTTTATCTGCTGCTTTTATTTCGTACCAGCCACCTTTACGTTTGAGAATGACAATCGCGGTGGTAGCAGGAAGTTCAGCTATGGTGTCGGCATCTTTGAAAGGTTTTGCATAGAGGCTTGCGTCGCGTGAAATGACGCCCATTTTTTCAGCAGCGAATGCACTCGAATTCATTATTAGAAGAATAAGTGCAGAATAGAATAGTTGTTTCACAAACACCTCCTGTGATGCGAATTATTTTTTTCTTATGGGCTCGAATATTTCGACCGACTCATCACGCCCTTTAACGGCGACTGCTCCATGATCAGTGAACTGGATTGTATCATTACAAAGTGCTTTTGTCGCTGAGGAAACCAGTATTCTCGCACGCCCTTTGGTTTGTCCTTCAAGCCGACTGGCGGTGTTAACCGTATCACCAATGCAGGTGTAATCGAGTTTTGTTTCAGAACCAATCATCCCTACAACCGCTTCACCACTGTGTACACCAATCCCGATATCAAAATTATCGCCAAGTTCCCCTCCCAGTGATTGCTTAAATAGTTGCAAGGCCTCAACCATGTCCAGTGCTGCTTCAACGGCATGTTGGGCATGGTTAGGATCTGAAATGGGGGCTCCCCAGAAAGCCATGATGGCATCACCAATAAATTTATCCATGGTGCCGCCGTGTTGAAAGATGACGTCGGTTTGGCGTGAAAAGTACTGGTTTAACAGGGCAACAATTTCTTCTGGCTCACGATGTTGCGACATCGTTGTGAAGCCACGAATATCAGAAAAGAGCACGCTGCATTGAATACGTTGCGCGTTAAAATATTTATTAAGCCCTTGTTCGCCTTCGCTGACCAGGTCATTGACGACTCTTGGATCGACAAAGCGGCTAAACATTTGCATGGAACGCTCGCGAGTACGTTTTTCTTCGAGGTAATCATACAGGGCAGCCAATGTATAAAAGAGCCAGCCAAATAGAAGTGGTCGAAGTACAGGAATGATAATGAGTGAGGCAACGGCAAAGTAACTAATGCTTAGCATGATCGCCGTAAAAATAAGATAGCCAATAAACACACGAAATGAATTTCTAACGTGATGCACGGCATAAAGCAGGCAAAGAATAATGGCAACGGTCACGATCGCAGAAAATATCGGGTGAGGTTCGAGCATGTGCCGGTTATTTTTTAAATTTGAAATAGCAGTGGCCAGCATTTCAACGCCTGGGTAGAGGCTATCAAGAGGTGTATTGCGTCGATCATCTAGCGACGTGGCAGTGGCACCAATAATAATAATTTTGTCGGTGAATTCATTTTTAGGACGTGTCGGACTTTGGCGATTAAAGAAATTATCATAGAGATCATAAAAAGCAACACGCGGGTAGGAGAATTTCTTTCCGCGCCAATGCAGGCGTATACTTTCCTGATCAGGTATCGGGTAATTAAAATCACGAGCTAATCTTGTTGGCAAAGATGGAATGCGCCAGCCATAGGCTTCCGTATAGAGCAAGTAGCGACGACCTACACCATCTGGATCTTCTATGTATTTAACATTACCAAGCCGTCCCGTATCAATCGCTGCAGCGATGCCGGGAAGCTGTAAAGAAATGCTTGCCGTTGGATCGGCATTCTCCGTTGCCGTAAATCCAAGTGCCGAGCCAAATTTGCCGAGCACCAGATCGCTGTCAGGATCATTCTCGGCAGGCAGTCTTAAAATGGGAAAATAAACATTATTGGTTTGGCGAATGATATTAGCAAAAGCATCGTCACTGTCTGTATTTGTATCGCTGTTGTTTCCAGATTGATTATCCTGATCAGAAAAAAGAATATCGTAGATGATAGCCCTAGGTTGTTGCTTGATAATTTCCTTTAGCAGCTGGCCGTGTAGTTCACGTGGCCATGGATATCGACCATAGCCTTCTTTTCGACCAATGCTATCCAGGCTGTATTCATCAATATCAATAATAATAATATCTTGATCAGGCAAGAGTTCAGCCGCCTGCGAGAGGACGAAGCGGTCGTTAAGACGCGATTCCATGCCTAGCATCAGATCAAGAAGAAAAAACTCAATAAAAGCAATGATAATAGCGGCCAGCGCCATCATTGAGATGCGTTGTGATGATGGTTGTTTGCTGTTACTGAGCATGGCTCCCCTGCCGCACCTCTTTTGGCTAATGGTTTAGCCATGGGCGTCGATAACAAGCTTTATAAGGATACTCTATATATCACACTTAAGTGGATAGTATGAATGGCAGCCGAGCAAAAAAGAGAAATTGAAGAGGTAGATGGCGCTGAAACGCTAAAAAAGATTGAGCGGCGTTTAACAAAATTAGGTGATTTGCCTATTTTTAGCGCATCGCTGAATAAAGTTCGACATGTCAGTAGTGATGCAGATAGTGATGCCATGTCATTGGCTGTGGAAGTAATGAAGGACGCCAACCTCACCACAAAGTTACTCCGGCTAGCTAATTCATCTGTTTACAATCGTGGTTTAGGCAAAATAACAGTTATTTCGCGGGCAGTCGTATTGCTGGGGTTTGAGACGATTCGCAGCCTTTGCCTGACCCTTAAGCTTATCGAGAGTTTCCATACCGAACATCATGGTTTTGATATGAATAGCATGTTGGTGAATGCTTTTTTAACAGCGGGTATGACAAGAGAAGTCGCTGAAAAAGCCGGTGTTAAGAATATTGAGCAAAGTTATATCTGCGGGTTATTGCATGGTTTGGGCGAAATCATTGTGGCTTATACCTTGCCTGAGAAATATCAGCAGATATTGCAAAGTAGTGAACAAAGCGAGTTGAGCTGGAGCAAGATTCAGTTGGAGCATTTAGGTGTTTCATTCAATACCGTTGGACAAAAGCTGGCAGTGCAGTGGGGGTTTGCTGGAAGCGTGGTTAATACGATGAAAGATTATCGGAGCACGTCAGAAAAAAGTTTGACTGATCCGGTGGAGATAAATACGGCATTAGCATCACTATCAAATTCAAGCCTGGATATTTTATACGCAAAACAAAACAGACAGAAAAAAAGTCTGGGTGAAATTTATCAAAGCATGGCTGATGCGGTGGGTATTGATCGCGCTGAAATTGAAGAATGTATGCAACAGAATTTCCGTAATAGCTGTGATCTTGCTAAAGATTATGGCATTGATATGAAGCTATTAATGCCACCCGTGCAGGAAAGTGGTGATGCACTATTAAATAAAATGTCACGGCAATTGTCTTTTTTTGCAGGCACCCGTTCAACAAACGATGAGGATGAGCCAGCTAGTGAACCGAAAATCGATTCAGTTAAAAAGAAGACTGTTGTAAAGAATGATGTAGCTAAGAAAAAAGATTCAGCAGACAAAAAAGTTACTAAAAATAAACCAGCCGAGAAAAAGCAGTCTGTCGAGCAGGTTGAGGTATCGAGCAACTTGCAAGTACAACTTTCAATTTTGCAGGAAATTACAGGTTTAATTAGTTCTTCAGCTGGTGTGCATCATGTGTTTGCAAAGGTGCTGGAAGGTATATGCCAGGGATTGTTTTTTAAGCGTGCGGTATTGTGTTTATTAAGTGCTGATCATTTAAAATTACAGGTCAGATTGGGCGCAGGTGAAAATCAGGATGGTTTGAAGGAATATTTTAATTTAGACGTAAGAGATAGGCGTAATTTATTTGTTAAGGTTTTGCGTGAAGGTAATGAATTATTAGTGAAGGACGTTATGTCGGCAGAATGGAAATCCATGGTGTCTGATGATTTTATTAAAAATGCTAAAACAAATTCTTTTTCAATTGCGGCATTGAGAGCAGGCGATCGGATCGTTGGACTTTTTTATGCTGACATGGGAGAGTCAGGCATAGATATTAGCGATGAGATGCAACAGGGTTTTGTTCAATTTGTAAATCAAGCCAGACTCGCTTTGCAGTACGCAGAAATGCAGCGTGGGAAGTAGAAATTCAGTTATTTATTTTTTAAGTTGTTTTTCAATAGTAGCGATAGCATCATCAATGTCTAGTTTGAGTTTGTTATTGCAGAGTTTTAGTAGCGGTAATATCTTCTTAAGTAAAATACCTAGATAAGGATCCAGGCGCTCTGCTTCATCGCTATCAGCAAGTTGTATTGCTTTATCAAGATCGGGTAAGGCGGATAAAGGTTCTAATGGTGCTTTAATATCAGCAGCCACTTCAACACTGCTTTCTTCAGTTATAATTTCATCAATGACAATATTGTTGTCGGCTTGAGAGATTGCAAGTTGTAAATGTTCTTCTGCAAGATTAATAACATCGTCGACAGATGTTGAGTTATTAATATCTATCGCAGCTATACCAATATTGGTCGTA
>Ga0316207_10002940_pt1 | contig 16555 bp, 12 predicted proteins | sample 6weekpyrite_MG_FD_204943 | JGI IMG/M metagenome (GOLD analysis project Ga0316207, IMG submission 204943) | Microbial mat bacterial communities from mineral coupon in-situ incubated in ocean water Damariscotta River, Maine, United States -... | ecosystem: Environmental > Aquatic > Marine >...
ATATGTATTAGTTTAGACTTGATCTGACAGTTACCCGTTTTTTACGGTGGCTGTTAGTTTAGATCTGAGCTAGATTTTTTTCTGCCCAAATCAATTTCCCATCCAGCATTGTTTCATGTGGTGTTCGGCCACAGCACTTTTTACCTTGATGAGTTCGTTCATTGTTATAGTATTCCATCCATTCGTCCAGATCTTTTTGCAATTCCTCCATATCTGAGTAAAGCTTTTTCCGTAAGCTAAAACCATTTATTCTTACATAGGAGATAAAACCAGGTCATTAAAATAATGTTGACACAATGACAAAAATAACACTGATTTTTAACACATATTATTATGCGTACGAGCTACATTTAAGGCTCTTTTTACAACGTCCCCCATTAAGTACCGCATAAAAGCAGAGATCCAGAATGGTTTAAAGTCTTTTGCTTTTACTGGTGCCCTGATAACTTGCTTTGATCTCTCTACAGCCAATGGGACAATGTGTGTCCAGTTTTCCCTGACCTATGAGATCTTTGCACGCGAGCCAGCCAAAGATTATGAGCGGCGTGCTGAGTGTGGTTTATCGAATAACCATATATAACCAATAGATATATCAGAAATATAGGCTAGACTCATAGAAGTGAGAAACCTGGCAACTTTGAACGAAAGAGCGCCCTGAACGCTTGTATGGCTATGGATGAGCAGTTTAATGACCCTCTCCAGGCTGTCATTTCTTTACTCTATTTTAATTATTACTTGAAGTACTACAAAACGCTGCTTACTCCTGTTGCAATATTAACCATGTTCAGACTGAACATGAGCATACAAAATCATTACCTTGCATAGAAAAGGTGAAAGAGGCTGAAAGCATAAAGAGTAACCACATAATTTTTACATCGGACTAATTATGAATGCAGATAGCAAAACCCCAGAAAATAATATGACCTTCACTACCGAGGGTCGATTACGCCATGAGAATCAGTTTTTAAAAGATCGGGTAGCCAATTTAGAAGTATTCAAGAAGAATTTTTTATCTCAACATTATGAATTAATTGATGCCAGAGATAGAATTTCTCAGTTAGAAGAGCAGCTCAATCTAGATAAACTCAAGCAGCAAATCTCTTCTACCGAAACGCAACAAGAGTTTAAGTTAGCAGGCGGTGGCTCAGACTTAATGGACTACTTCCATAGTGCACTTACTGCCGCTAGCCTTCAAGACCTGGTGATGTCGCTATTTCAGTCTGCCGATGGCATGGCAGAAGATATTGTCGTACAAATACGCGATGATGGAAATCTGTTAGATTTTTGCCTGGATGAAAGCATCAAGGCAGACAGCATCAATCTGATTAAGGAACACTGTCATAAAGAAAAAGTTGTGCAAGTTGGCAACAGAATCATACTAAACCAGAAGCACCTTAGTATTATTTACACGCCTATACCAGACAACCCAAATATATCTGAGGAGAGTCTTGAGCAATTTATGGAAATTATCTCTCTTGGTGCTAATACACGCACAAGCACATTAAAACAAAGAACTGAACTCAACACACTTAGGGAAAATATTTATAAAATATTCAAAAAAATGAACCAGTCATTTGATTCATTGCAGGAGGACCTGGAAGAGAACATTATTAATATTTCAACAATATATTCAAATTTTATGGAATCTCTGACAGAGAACCTGAAAAAAATGAAACTTGATAAGAGTCATCTTTCTCTATTAGACATGATGCTAAATGATACTAAAAGTGAGCTTCTTCTAGCACTAACCAAATCAATGACACTGGATAAAAATTTTCTTACTGTTCTCAAACGACTGGAAAAAGCATACGCTAAGGCACATGAAGAATCATAGCTCACAGCAAACATATATTTTGTACAAATTGCTAATTTTTATTTCACTTCAGTCATTTTTACCTGGCCAACACCACGTTTGCCTGAAGGGGTTGGTATTTTTTTATCCCAGATGACAACTTGCAGACACTAAATAGACCCCCGCCTTATGTTACGACTATCCTAATAACGGCTAATTACTACTATACTAAAAATATGAATTCAAGCACACTCAAACAACGCGCAAGAGCTTTTGAGTATCTATTTGATGCGTGGTAGTCACTGATGCACGTGGAATTATTCCAGATTGGAATAACGGCTCAGAAAACCTCTATGGCTACTCAAAAAAGGAAGTTATTGGTAAATCTGTCGACATTTTGCATGTTTCTGAAGATGTTGAACATATAACAGCAGAAGTCATAGCCGCTGTAGAAAAACACGGTAAATGGACAGGTGAAGTAAGAATGCTGCACAAAGATGGGCATGTCGGCTGGGTCGAGTTTATGTGTGTTCCAATTATTGGTGACAGTAAAAAGATGGTAGGTGCGTTAGGTGTTAATAGAGGTGTTACAGATCGCATAAATAAGGTTGAGCAGCTTGAGTATCTTGCACATTATGATCAACTCACAAAAATTCCAAATCGGTATTTGTTATTCGACAGGATTAAACACCTAATTTCACGATCTAAAAGGGATAAGAAATCTTTTACACTGCTTTATATTGATTTAAATAATTTTAATGACGCTAGAGGGCATGCTTTCGGTGATCAAATTTTGATAGAAGTGGTTTCTCGTTTAAAACAAACTATTCGTGATTCAGATACGATAGCGAGAGTTGGTGATGATGAATTTGTCATTTTACTAGAGAACACTTCAGACAAAGATGAAGTTACAAAGATTGTCGAGGTTTTAACTAACCCAACAAATAAACAACTTATTATTAACAATGAAGAACTTAAAATAAGTTGCAGCATTGGTGTCGCTATATACCCTGAAAATGGCACCACAACAGATGCTTTACTCGCTGTTGCTGATAAAGCAATGTACAAATGTAAACAAAACCAGGATAAATCTTAATAGGGGGCTATCCGTTAATTAGTTTGATTAATTCCTGCTTTATAATTTATAAGAGACCTGTAGAGCTTGTAATTGACAGCAGCAGTTATTGCTGCAAGGTGTTAATCGAAGTTCAAAATGCCTGTTTCCTGATTAAGTAAACAAGCCGCTGAGCTTCGCATTCTGGTATATTTACATAAGTACCAGGTGACCTGTGTAACATAACCCGTAAGTATCTACTGTCGCCTGCAAGGAGTTGACGGTGAAAAATGCATTCTTCTTGTGTGTATCAGGAGTCATGCTGCTGATGTTTCCCCTGTCCGATTACGCGTTTGATAACGGACCGACCTGGTTTGGTTTTCAGTATACTCTGAACAGCTCAAGTGCTCGCACCCAGGGCATGGGCGGGGCAGCAGTCGCTTCGGTTGATGATGCCAGCGCCAGCCTTGCTAACCCCGCTGCACTGGTGCGTCTCTCGAAAACCGAGTTTCGTTTCGACAGTAATTATCGGCAGCTAGACGAAATCAGGCAACCGGGTGCAGATAATCCCGGTACTGGAGAATCGATCCGTCTGGGGCTTCAGGTAGATGAAACCAGTCAGATCGATCCCGCACTGATGGCGCTGGCGACCCCGCTAGGAAATGGGCGAACGGTTATCGGCCTGTTCTATCACGAGCTACTGCCATACGACCGCTTCGTCACCGTCACCGACCCGCTTAGTGGTGGCATAGCTGAAACCCATAACGTAATGTTTGACCTCGATGAATTCGGATTTTCCATCGCCCACAGCCTGTATGATGGCCAGCTTGCCTTTGGCCTGTCGGCGAGTTTGTTAACCCTGAATATGGATATCAAGGCAGTGCAGGACCGAACACCGCAGCCAGGCAGTTTTGATGGAGTTGAATTCAGCAGCTACGGTAGCCAGACCGAGCAGGAACCCATATGGCGCTTCGGACTGCTTTATCGTCCTGGCAAAACCATGGCGTTTGCTATCAACTACACCCTGACACCCAATCCCGACTACACCATGACCACCGCCAACTCAGCTGCGACCATCAACAGTGCCCAACAAAATGGCTGTACGGGTGATGTCAATATCGGTGAGTTCCCCGATGGCACACCAACCGGAAACTGGATCTGCAAAAGCTCATTGCCGCTGCCCGCAAGCATGTCTATCGGCTTTGCCTACACGCCAGATGAGGTTTGGGCTTTTGCCATCGATGCCACTTACCTTGACTATAATCGAATCACAAAAGAGTTCCACGCCCCGTATGCCTATTCCGGTGGTGACGTCACCGTCATCCAGAAAAAGAGCGATTTCGAAGCCGAGGCGGTGGTCGAGTTTCACTTGGGGCTTGAATATCTCACCAGTTTCAAACAACACCCACTGGCACTCCGCGCCGGATACTATTTCGACCCGGCCCATGACATCAAGTATCGCGGTGCCGACTCCACTTCGCAGATAATCTATCCTGGTGGTGAAGATGTACAACATCTCAGCGCAGGAGTCGGGATAGGTTTCAGAGAAACTCTGCAAGTCGATCTGGCATTCGATGCTGCTGACGATAACAGTTATCGGCTTGCGATTTCGCTTGCATACCGATATTGATAATGCTTTCGAGGATGACGATAAATTTGGGTATTTCGAGGGAGGAGTGGTGATAAAAACGGTAAGGAGAAATTAAAATTCAGACAGTCTTAATCAAGGCTTCTTTTATTTAAAATAAATATCACTGCTATTTACGCGTTACTTTACTCTAAGTGGTGTCATGCAAGTGTTTGATTTTTTTAAAAAACTAAAATTAATTTGTAATCCTGTCACATTTTTAGCTGCTGATTCGTCTTATTAGTATCGATAATGAAATTTTACAGGAGACCTAAAGATGGACAAAAAAGATTACCGAAAAATCATTGATGAGTTTGAAATGCATTATGACTATGACTGTAGTTATATGCGGGAATTACTAGAAACTTCACTGGCAGGGTTCGAAAAATTCAATCACTTTTTAGCATTATCTTCACATCAGGAAAAATTGACCAACGATGAGTACTGGATAGCAAAACTGGCTGCGATGCAAGTTGAAGACTGTGGGGAGTGTTTACAACTAAATATAAAAATGGCGTTGGAAAGTGGTGTGGATAAATCTCTGCTCAATGCGATTTTAAGTGAAAACATCAATAATGTTGACTTTGATAAAGATATATATGACTACTCAAGGTGCGTGGCAGAAAATGGTATCGTTACAGATGATTTGATGCAGCGTATGTCAGAAAAATACAGTAAAGGAGCGTTACTGGAATTTGGTTTATGTATTGCAACAGCAAAAGTTTTCCCGACAATAAAAAGGGCACTTGGTTATACGAAAAGTTGCAGCATGTTGGCGCTGACTGTTTGATAAGGGGGAAATATGAATAGTGAAATAATCAACCCATGGCGCTGGCAGGATAATATGGGATTTGTGCAGGCGAATAAAGTTAATCAAGCCGAAAAAATTCTATTCTGCGCAGGACAAACTGCAATGAATGCCGAAGGTAAGCCGGTTCATCCTAATGATATGCGGGCGCAAATTGATTATGTGCTGAATAATTTGCAAATATTAATGGATCAGGCCAACATACCATTCAAGAACATCATGCGGTTAAACTACTATACAGTTGATGTAGAGCGTTTTTTTACAGAATCGGATGTGCTTTATGAATATCTGCAAAAGGTCGGCTGTCGACCGGCTTCAACTTTACTCGGAGTGAAGCAACTGGCTTTCCCTGAATTGTTGATCGAGATTGAAGCTACGGCAATTTTATAAGGATGTAATATGACAAAACGCTACACAGAGACTGCATATCGTAATCAGACGACGAATACTTTTGAAACCTACCGGAGAAAATTAACCGGTCTGGCCTACAGGATAACTGGCTCCAGATTTGAGGCCGACGATATTGTTCAGGATGCTTATTTAAAATGGCAAGCAGAAGATATTAAAAAAATTAAATCACCATTTTCATGGTTAATGACTATTGTGACCCGTTTGGCATTGGATCAATTACGAAGTGCCCGTGTAACACGAGAAACATATATTGGCCCCTGGCTACCCGAGCCATATATCGAAGAAAATGAATTACCTGATCAACAGCGTGAACTGGATGAATCAATCACGATGGCATTGATGGTTTTAATGGAACAACTAACCCCCACTGAACGAGCCAGTTTTATCCTGCACGACCTGTTTAAATTTGAATTTTTCGAAATAGGTGAAATTCTGGATAAATCAGACACGGCATGCAGAAAACTGGCAAGTCGTGCACGCAACAAAGTTAAAATAAATAAAACAAATATCGCTTATAACGAAGAAGAGCACCTGGATATTATTAATGCTTTCATGAATGCGATAAAACAAGGTGACCTGAATGGTTTGGTTAAGCTTTTACAGGATAACGTAGTCTTTCATTCAGATGGTGGAGGGAAAGCAATAGCGGCTGGTGAGCTGATTATTGGATTGAATGCAGTTACTGATTTTATGTTGGGCGTGATTTCGGCAGATTTCAAGCGAGATCCGGCTAGTACGGTTACGATTACGGAAAACTGGTTTAATGGTGTGCCAGGTTTAGTTGTTTGGGAAAACAATAATCCCGTAACCGCATTTAACTTTGAAATCACAGATAAAAAAATTAATAAAATTCATGCTTTGAGAAACCCGGATAAATTGAAATTATTTCAAAATAAAACCATTCCAGAATAATTCAAAACATGCAACAATAAAATTTATGGCAGATTTAGCTCTAGAATTGACATTTAATAGCCACTCGGTTATTTTTCGTCAGCTACTAAAATTTCCGTTGAAGATAATCGCTTTATAACGTCCACGTGTCGCAATTTTTTACAATAAATAAATATTAAGAAGCATCGCTAGATTATTTTTAGTACAATCTATTGTTTATTATAATGGTATGTATATTGCTTTTTCTATATTATTAATGTATTTATCAATAAACTTAATAAATAATACAAAGGAAAATAACAATGAAATTTTGGAAATTAGTGTCGGTAGTGACTAAAGCTTGAGTCTTATTATCTTCTTTATGGGGTACTTCTAGTAATGCTTCTTTTATTGATCCTGTATTAGATTTGGAAAGAGGGCTTAATAGCGCTATTTTAGAAGGACATGCCGTAATTCTTAACAGCCCGTCACTTAACACACAGATTCTTCACAATGAAGTAAACTCTATGCTAACTACAATATGACGCAATTGATTTTGTAGGTGTCGATACGGTTGTGCTTAATGCGAATTTCAGTGTGGTGCCTGTACCCGCTGCCGTCTGGCTATTTGGTTCTGGATTAATTGGATTAGTTGGATTTGCAAAACGTTATAAGGCATAAAATAGGTCATTACCGAGTCTTCCAATAGGCACTATAACAAAGTTTAAGTTTTATGAAAAAATTTATGTTTAGAAATACGTTCATTTTATTATTAATAATTAAGGGCTTAATTATGTCTAACCCAGTTAGTGGAAAACCATATTTGGGTATTGATATCGATTTACATAATGTGGGTGTGGATATCAGAGTAAACAAAATACCTGCATATTTTGATGAGGAAAAAGGTCAATTAACGGTTGAAATTGGAACACCGGAGTTGATAATAGATGGCTTGAATAGTTTGAGTCTTTCGGTGTTTTTACCCTATGACGGAGACAATAGAGTTTTAAAATTTGACAAAGGTGCTTATGCTACAGCTACGTTATTCCAGCAAGATTTATCAGTTGCCAACAACGATAAAGTTAAACTAGTTACTGCTACGTTGAGACTGAGTGATGATGAAGTATATGCGGAAGTAGAAAATCATCTAACGAAAGAAAAATCGATGCCTAAAATATCACTTTCAAAGGATAATAAGGCCTTCATAGAAGTGTCAACTCAGATAAGATCTCCTTTCCCTCGATGGGCATGGCAAGATGGTAAAACTATTGAAGACAATAAGGATAATTACGAGTCTCTTTTAAATATTTACAAAGATATCTACTCGGCAATGCAGAATAAAGATTTAGCCAAATTAAAACAGCTGTATAGCTTACGAGCAAAAGAAATTGCTATAGCCTATGGTCTCGATGGGGAAGAGGCAGGTCAAAAAAAATTAAACACTGGTAAGGACATGATGAAGGATGGCCTGGAATTAAATGACTTTCATACCGATGGTGTGGAACTGGAAATTCTAGGTAACGGGAAGTTAGCGAGAATTAGAGATTTTGACAATATCCAGCCGATTTTTTTCTATGAACCTAAACCAGGTCTTTTTCATTTTTACAAATTTATGTTTTACCTCAACAATGACAATAAATGGGTGATGATCAGATAGCATCAGTTTATGCTGTGTGTTTCTGAAAACATGATGCTCCGAAATTGATTTTCTAACGATGGTGATGTTTTTCACGCGAAGCCATAAGTTTAAACTGGCTGATTTTTTAATTTTTAACTAACACGTAAGGTTAATTTATGATTGAGGAAGGTTATTTAACATCACTGGTTGTCTATACTGATGGAACCCATTTAGGCGGATTGGACTTAGCCTCACTAAGGCTATATTGTAAAGGCAGGTCTTTCTTTGTGGATATTGGAGGGACGAAGTGGTATATCGAGGGCGAGGTAACCCGTATTGAATGCGACCTGGACTTTGAGGATATTGAAGATTTGTTTGGTGCGGATACCAATTTTGATTTAACAAAAGAAGATTTACTGGATGAGGAATTAACCGCAAAAATATGGACTGAATACGAAGAGGGCGAGTCAGATGACGAAATTACTTCTATGACACTTACCATAGATGTTGATGGAACTGTCAGAGAAATCATTTGCACCGAAGAATGAAACAAATGTAGTAAAGGCCGTTGTCTTTATTACAATTTTTTGATCGTGGAGGGCAGGACTGTACCGTGATTTTTAAACTACCAGGCAGCTACTTTAATAGTCCTGCCTGGTAGGCGATTCGTAGGTACAGCTCTATACCAACAAAGGGACTAAAACAACGATGATATTTTTTGCAAGAACAAAAATTGGTTGCATAAGTTTATCCTATCTTATCATTACCCAGTTATTTTCCTTGTTAAGATAAAACATAAATTTGTGAAAGTGGTACAGGCGTGCTTTAGGTTCAGTAAATAAAACGGGTTGATTGCGACGATCGTCGACTACTATACGAGCAAGCCTACCATCGCCAAATATATTGAGGCGAATTCCTTTATAGTCTGTTCGAAATGGATATAAATCAAGAGCACTGTTCACCATATCTTTGCCCGTACTAAGCTTCTCATGCCCCTGCTTTTCATCGTCAAGAGAATAAGCCGCAGCCGTTTCTATTGCCCTCTGAGAATAGAGCTGGAATAGTTTTTCAACATCCTTAGATTCCATAGCGGAATGAATGTCCCTGTATGCTTCAATTAATGAGTCATAATTTTCCCGGGTATTTTCTATGTTTTTACCGTCTTGCCATGCCCATTGGGGGAAAGGCGACTTAATTTCCACGGATTCATTTATTAAAACTTTTCCGCCTTTTGACATCACTAAATCAGGTGTCGATTTCTTGTTGTTCAGGTGGTTTTCTGTTTCTACAAATTCAATGCCATCAGGACCAAATTTTATAATAGCTGAACTCAATTTTTGTTTACTATCATCCCCATCCTGTCTAAACAGTGTCGCTGAAGCATAAGCGCCTTCTTGATAAGGGGAAGAAACCTTGCCACCGTCTTTTGGAAAACCGGTAGATATACTAAGCGTATTTGAGCCATCTATAATCTTATCTGGTGCCGGTACTTCAACGGTCAACTCCCCCTTTTTTATTATTAAAATAAACAGGAATATCATTAACTCTGACATCCACGGCAACGTTGTGTAAATCTATGTCGACACCAAAAAAGGGGGCCGCATTTACTGTATTAGACATAACTAATCCTATGATAATTAATATAAATATATTTGTTACTTGAGGTTTCATCGGTGCACCTGAAACATGATTATATGATGTCTATGAGATGATTTTGTTGTTGTTTCACCTGCAGTAGTCGTATCTGATGGAGCTATCTAAAATTTATTATGTCAGATTAAAAATGTCATTGTACTTCACTATTTCAATTTATTTACATTAACTAGTAATAATATAAATGAAAACTTACCATCATTGTTTATGCGCGTCTTCTAAAATATGCAGGTTATGTAATATCAGAAATGACGTATGACTGGAATTATTCCCTATTGCAATATGTAGTTAATGGTGATATAAAAAAACTTACAGCAAGTTAAATGATAAAAAATAATAAAGGTCACATGGATGCATAAACTGCCTTTACTACTCGCATTCCTGCTCTTATTTTCCATTACTGGTTATGCGGATTCATTCGATCCGAGTAACCTTGTAACCTCCAGGTTCAAAATCAAAACGCCCCCATCTAACAATGCAGATGTGCCTTTGTATTCATATCTTCTTGATCGACGCTTTCGTCTGCCAGGTAGTGATATCCACTATTACAACGATAAGGGAAAATATCATGAAAAAGTATTGGTTATTAGTGTTTGCGCCTTGCCTGATTTTACAACCGGTCACGACCTGGGCGGTTGATCCTGCAGGGGGGGCTACATCGAAGGGGCAGGGCACGGCTATTGTAAAAGGCCCTGTTTCGTTGGTGAGCCGAACAGAGATCAAGTCTCTGGACAAACAGAAAATCGTGGCGTTTAAGCAGCAGGGTGTTCCGTCACTCGGTAGCCTGCAATACAACAAAGAAGATATTCACTGGCTACCAACACAGGCTTCACCGGTTAAGTTACCACACCGATTACCCACATTAATTGCAGCTAATGGTAGAACAGTTCTTCAGTATGGTGACAGCCGGCACCGTATACATCCTGAACGAATGAACCTGTTTTTTGTTGACGAGTCAGGTGTTGAAAAAGGGCGGGTAGTGGATCGGTATGGGCCACAAACAGATGTAGCCATAGCAGACGATGGATATGTCGCTATTGCAGGGCAGCTTTTCAAAAATCCACAACAATCAGAGGTCGCTCTCTATACAGCTACTGGTGAGAAACGCTTCCAGTCTCAACTAGTTACAGGGCGCCGTGCAAGCATGGCTACTCCTGCTACACAAGGTCAACGTGTTGCGGTTTTTACTACTGATACAAAAAACCTGCTAGCCAGTCATCGTCTGGAATTGCTGGATGGAACGGGCAAAAAACTTGCGGAACATAAAGACCTGGGAATTCTGCAAAAAGCCATAGCCGTCGCCAATGGTTCGATGTTTTTTATTCAGGCTAAAAATCGTTTTGCCCTGGTGGATGCGAACGACGGTTCACTGCTCTGGACGCGCGATAAAGTATTGCGCCTTGTTTCTCCATTTGGTGCTGCAACTGATCCACAAAATAAAACCTTATTCCTGGCAGCAGTCGAGTGGGATGGTAAACCGAAAGCTTTGTATAAGTGGCGCATTGAAGTACGTGATATTGCAACAGGTAAAGAACTTGCCAGTTTCCAGTTACCAGATTCGTACCCGAGTAGCCATGAGCGCATATTTATACAGGTAACCGACAATAAAATTGAGTTGTTAGCAGGTAACGAGCGAGTTGAACTCGACTGGAGTCGGCCATGATTATGCAACGTAATGTCATATTCATACTGCTCCTGTGTTTTTCTGGAGCCGCAAACGCTGTCAATCCACCCACCAATTTACAGGTCGTGCCGCGTTACGATGCTGCTATCAGTCTGGTAGTCAGTTGGACAGACGCTTCGCCTGATGAAACAGGTTTTGAGGTTCAACGTCGCTCTGTGGGTGGTGCGTATGCAGTAATTGCCACACCTGGAGCAGGCGTTCAGGTGTTCGTCGATACCACAGCAAGTGCTGCGCAAAACTGGGAATACCGTGTGAGGGCGCTTAATGGTGGTAGCGGTGACTCAGCCTGGGTGGGGCCATCTCCAGCCACATCCCCAAAACAGGTATGGCCGATTAATGATGGTGACCGGGACATACTCCACTCCATGGGCACACCGTTAAGTGCGGGGGTTAACTATCATCATGAAGCGTATGATATATCCGCAAGTGGCAAGCAGGTAGACGCAAGCCGTGGTGGAATGGTTACCGGCAAAGGCGGCGGTGCGGGTGGCACCTTGAATATGAATGTTGATTTTGGTGCTGCGGGGGTGCTCGCCGATTCCTATTTGCATGTTGATGTCGACGCAGCGTTAGGTATTGGGGATCAACTGGCACCAGGTGATCGTATTGGTGATGTCAGCACAACTTATTTTACTCTCGATGTAGAAGCTGATCACGTTCACTGGGGAAGCGACGCAACTAATAATCTCCTGCCTTTTACTCAAAATATTAACCGTGACCCCAATCTGCAGGCGCCTGTCTTTGGTGACATTAATAATGATGGAAAAGACTTCATTATTGTATCTGCCACAGCAAATGACCACACTGCACCTCGCGACTATGCATGGGGTGATGTGGATTTTCTGGTGGATGCATATGATGATATGTCAGCGGACACTAACCTGATGATGGCACCCTATAGCCTTGGCTACTGGATTCAATCTGGCATTAGCGGTGGAGAGAATGTGGCAAGTTCAGCAACACCGTATGTATTGGCACAATTTAATTTTTCCTTAGTGAATCGTAACACCCATAATATACAGGGGGTCTACTGGAATTTGCCCGCCGATATTGATGGAGTCAATACCTGGCAAACCTATCTAACCTGGATTATTACCAACACCAGTGGCACAACAGGCGCCAGGGCCAATATAGACAATACACAATTCTGGCGCACAACTGCACGGGTCGGCTCGGGTACCGTAGAGAATCGTTCTGACGCTATAAGTGCACGGGAAAACCAGGAAGCAAGGTTCAATGATGGAACCTATTTTGTGAAACTTCACGCCAGTGACCTGGTGAATACGACAAATGCTGTGCGTAGTGTGATCGTTGATAATTCGCGTCCTTATGTCAAACGGGTAACCGTTTTTTCCGGACTGCGTATAGTTTACCAGGCGCAGTGGGTGTGGGATGGAGCAACGGCCCAGCTTGAAGTTCAACCGGCCACGTTTGATGCGGCGGCACCCTTCACCGCACTGCGTACTCAGGACATAACGGTTGAAGTGGAATTCAGTGAACCGATGCAAAGTGCATCCATAACCGCGGTTACACCCCTGGGTGCAATACCCACTCTAGCGTCTAGCCAGCCAGCACATGCTCAGACAATCTGGCGTGGCCTGATATCGAATCTTGATATCGCCGACGATAATTCGGATGACGGCACACACATGATTACCATTGATGGTAGCGATCTGGCGGGTAATGCGCTGTTGCAAATTGCAAACCGTACCAGCATGGGTGCAAATCATCACAATCGTGACGGAGCTGGCAATATGCGTGGCACCACAGGCACGGATTCAATTCATGGCTTTAAGATTGGACCGCTCTCCGGTGTCATCCCGATTACTGCAATTTTTATGAAACAAACCGCCGCTGATCCTGCGGTTACACCCGCGGCTAAAGCGCTGGCTTTACAAACTGCCTTGAATACTTACTACGACGAAGTCTCCTATGCCGAGATTTCATTTGCAGTAACCGGGCATGGTTGGTATCAGCTTGACCAGCCGCTGAACTGGTATTACACCCATCCTCAAACACCGCTGATTGACCTGGTGCAGGAGGCGGTAACTGACGCGCAGAGTAATGCGGTTGACCTGAGTACAAGTGATTATGTACTGGTGGTGACAGATGAAAACACGGCACGTGATGAATGGTCAACTAATGGTGCCTGGCCCTACAATGTTAGTACGGCACCGGGCTGGCAGCTGATGGCTGCGGGCACATTAAATCTATTTTCAACTGACCCGCATGTCACCAACCTGGCGGGTCGTATGGTTGGTTTAATAGATTTGTTTGCCTATCCGGAAGTCACCGTTGCGCGTCCCTTTGTTGGGCCATGGAGTCACATGAGTGACAAAGAACATAACGTACACGTGATGGGTTGGGAAAAATGGCGTGTTGGCTGGTTAGACGAAACAGGCACAACAACCGGCAAAACTTTAACCCGTGTCAATAAGCCAGCGGTGGCTTCGCCCATCAGTAACGACACGTATACGCTATCACCCATCGATGACAATACGAATGCCGGAAAAATGCTTGCCATCGAGATTGGCGATCGTCTTCACTACACCGTGGAATATCGTCGGCAACAGAACCTGGACACGGATTTACCCGATGACGGTGTTCTGATTGTAAAAACCAACGACTACATCAACCAGGGCGAAGGTACTGCAATAGTGCAGGAGTCTCAGAGCACTCCCGGTGATTTAAGCGATGCCACATTTACACTCACCGCACCACGAGAACGATTCACTGACATTGGTTCGGGTGTAGATATTGAAGTTATCACAATGACTGCGAACCAGGCACAGATTCGGCTGAACTACACCGTGCCCGCCACGGAAAATGATGTGTATGTTTCACCACACGTGAGCTGGAAGGCAGAAGATATCTGGATTGATGCACCTAACCTGGCGGGTAATTTCGCGACAGATCCGCTAACGGTAAAAGACGCCAATGAAAAGCCGGTTTTAGGTGAAGTTAATAAAGTCTATGGACGTATCCGCAACCAGGGTCATGCAGATGCCAGTAACTTTGAAGCTCATTTAGAAATACGCGAACCCTGGGGTGCTGGTGGTCCCTGGCGCTCCCTTAAGGTGGAAACCGTACCATTGTTGCAAGGCCAGGATACCAATGCTAACGCGTACCAAATAATCAGTGCCGAGTGGACACCCGTGGGGGATATTCACTCGTGCGTTAAATTGAATGTGCACAGTGTGGCGAATGACAACAATGTAGAAAACAACTGGACGCAGGAAAATATCAGTGAATTTGCAACAACAAGAGGAAGTCCTTACGAGCCGGTAACGTCACGTTTCAGTGTTGAAAATCCTTACAACGAAGAAATTATCGTGTTGTTTAAGTTTGAAGGATTACCAGAGAGCTGGTCCTATACCATAACACCTCAGCGTTTAGTTATTCCGGCTAATGGCGTAGGGGATGCACTGGTCACCATTCAACCACATGATGGGGCACCGGTATGTAGTAGCGAAGAGATTACGGTAAACGCCTATACCCCAAGAGTCGATACCTTGAAACAACTCGGTGGTATCACCCTGAATATTGGCTTGAAGAATCCACTGGAAGTCACTGCAAACACCTATCTGCGATGTGAAGCAATAGATGACAAATATCAGCAGCGATTAACCCATGCTGTCACAAAACAATCGGCATGTGCCATCTATACCGAGGGATGCACTGATCCTGGATTACCCAATTCACAGGTCGCTATTGTATACACTGCGCCTGACGGTACCAAACAGGTGCAGTATGTAACCACCGATGCCAATGGCTGTTATCTGGATATATTACCGGTGACTGACCAGGGACTCTGGCAAACACAGGTTGTGGTTGAAGAATCAGATTGTCGCGAAGAGGCAAAAACACCAACGACACCGGTGGTAGTAACACCAGGAACACCATGGGATGGATCAATGTTGTGCACTGTTTACTACATTGTTTTCATACTGGTGGTTAGCCTGCTTATTATTAGTCTGATATTGATTCTGTCAGGCAGGAATAACGCAGCAACAACTGCTGTATTCCTCGGTGCGTTAGTTGTTGCTGTTTTCCTGGCATATGCATTAACTAGATACTGCAACATCGATATCTGCTGGATACTATTGGGCATAGTCATAGCCATGTTGTTAGCTTTTATCTATCTGTCTAGAAGGAAGCTGACATTTTTGAAAAGTGACTGAATGACTAATTGATAAAAGCAATAACTGAACTAGAAAAAAATGGTGCCCTGCAAGAAACCTTGCACCAAATGGAAAGTCCAGGTCAGGGTATGCTGCACCATAAGCACAGGCAAGAAATGAAAAAACATAAGGCGCTCAAGTTTTGTGTGCGAAAAGCGAGCGCCTTTAATGTATAACGAGACATGGGGTAGTGTAGGGGAACCAGCGATCACAATCTTTTCATTTCCGCCATACCAGCATGCAACTAACTGGAACCCAGCGACTTAAATTTCCCGTCTCCTTTCCGCAGTTTTTATCTCATTACACTTATTTGCTCAATAAATAAGTAACACAAAGGAGTCATGACAGGAAATAGACCCTGCGGATAAATATAATGGAATTTTTAAAACTACCTGGTTATTTATTTCTTTTATCTGAGGACTATAACAGCATATGAAATTCATTTTGGTTTTTCAGTTCGTCCTAAAAAAGAGGTCTTTGAAACTCTCGTTAAGAGTGAGTTGATAAAAAATTAATTAATCTTTTAAAATTAATAGAAAAAGCGCAAAATAATGAACGCACTTTATTCTTTTCTGGAGACTAAAGCAGCAGCTAACAAGCGTATAAAATCGCTCGCTATCTCTCACTGGGATCACCATAAAGCGGCGACCCTTTATACTAAACGTTAGCGGGTAAAAAAGTGAACTGTAAGAGAAAACCCATTTTCGTATTAACACCAACAAGGAGTTGCAAGGTATGAAGAAACCAATGATTAAGATCAGTTTCATTTTCTGCCTTATAGTGATTGCATTCATCTCTGGTTGTAAATCAGTCAATTTGACGCCCAATATCCGTGATGAGGGAAGTGTCGCAATGGG
>Ga0316207_10002941_pt1 | contig 16555 bp, 15 predicted proteins | sample 6weekpyrite_MG_FD_204943 | JGI IMG/M metagenome (GOLD analysis project Ga0316207, IMG submission 204943) | Microbial mat bacterial communities from mineral coupon in-situ incubated in ocean water Damariscotta River, Maine, United States -... | ecosystem: Environmental > Aquatic > Marine >...
CAGGCAGGCCATGGGAGTCTCCTTGTTTATAGAGTTGTCCGGCAATAGAGGTGAGATCGGCAAACATCGAGTTGCCTACCGCGCCTGCGACTTCCGCATCGGTGAGTGCATCCAGGCCGACATAGACGATGCCTTGTTCTCGAATTACTCGCATCCAGTCAAGGATAGGGCGCTGATCTGTGCTGTCGGCATAGTCTGGCGAAAGTAGTTTGCCGATCCTACCTGTGGTGAGTTTTTCCAACAAAGGCAACAAACTGGCGGTGAGTTTGTCGAAGTAGGTCTTGTCATATTCAAAGGCACTGCGTAGACCATCGGCAACAGGATCGAACAAACCATGTTCTTTCGCGTAGCGCGTTAGAGCAATGGCGTGGAACTCTCGACCACGTAGTGCCATGGGGAGTGTTTTCTCATTGAGGGTGCCCTCAATGCGTTGAACTGTCTGCCGCCAGCCTTCTGGTGCCTCCTTATCCAGCCATAAGTGGTAGTAGTCCGTCAGCAACGGCTCGATATTCGTCACGTAACGGGCGATGGTGTTGTAGTCAGGCCGACGGCCTAAACCGACCAAAGCCCTGGCAACAATATTTGTGAAGCGCCAAGCGAATTCACGAAAGGCAGCGCTATTGCCTTCAGCAGGTAGCTGAGTGGAGATACGCGAGGCGACCTCGGTAATGCGCGCAAAATCACCGACTGGGTTATAGCGTTCGGATATATCTGGGAAGCCCAGGTGGAAGATGTGAAATTGATCGAGACGATTGGCACGTTTTGCTTCGGCGTGCATTCGCCGTAATAGATCGATATCGCCCTTGGGATCGAACACGATCACCACATCGCCCCGCCGAATATCCTGACTGACCAAAATCTCAAGCAACCGGGTTTTGCCAACACGGGTTGTGCCCAATACTAGTTTGTGGCCGACACGCTCACCAATATCCATCCATGTATCGGACTCATCCTCTGTTCCAACCCCATGCAGAGGCGGAAAGCCGCCAACAGGGGGAAGCGGTCTAACTGGATTCCACCAACGATCTTGCTTGGTAAGACGAGGAAACCACGAGAGCAGGAGCGAGTGCTCTAGGCTAATTTCCAGGCGGCGAGCCAGTTGATAAAACTGGCCTTGAGCTAGATAGCTTTGTGCGTTTGGGTTTCTGGATTCTACTAACCTTTGGGTATGACGTTGATCCCACTTGAATCCCCGGCCAAGAAAAAGCTTGTGGTGTGAAAGCGGTAGTTCATCCGCATCCAATGAATAACGCGGTAAGCGGCGTAAGTAGGATTGATAGCGACATACATTCCAGGCCTGAATCAATCGCCAACCACCCAATATGGAGAAAGCAATGGCGGTAACGGTAGCCACACCAGGCAGCATGGGAAAGAAACGGTCAGGCTGTAAGCCCAAGTGAGCCGCACCAATGATAAATATGGATGCGGGTAAAAACTCAACCACTGGACGCAAACGATTATCAAACGCTTCAGACATCGTTAGTCATCCAGTAATTCAAGATGAGGATTAGGGGCAGGGAGCTTGATACCGGAAAAGACCGTATTAGGCTCATCAATTAGAAAACCTTTGATGCGGCTCTTGTTGCGCTTACCTGTTACTTGATAGGTGTAGATGTTCGTGCCTTGCGCGGTTTTACGGTGTAACTTTAGTTTCTGAAAGCGCTTCTGAATATGTTGCCAATTGGTTTTGTCGTAGTCTTTGAAGATGCCAGGACTAACAAGTAGAAGACCTTCTTTCACTGAATGTATGCGAGCGTTGACCGAGTTGGTTTCAAACTTGTCTTTTAACAGCCCATCGTGAAGCCAGGTGCGGAATGTTTGTCCGGCATCCTCATCTTCCGTAGTGTTAAAAGAAGTTTCATGATGCTCTGAGCTTTCATCGGCAATAGATGTTTCAGTATTTGAGGTGGGTGAAAAGAAAGCGATAGGGTCAAATTCTGTTTCTTCCTTATCATTCTCACCGGTTGTATCAGTTTTATGAATCGGCTGATCGGGCTTGGGGGTTTGTACGGTACTGGGTGCTGTATCTTCAGCGGTGCATTTCGTATTTTCACTGTCAGGCGCAATAATGCCTTCAAACGTATCAGGTCGGGTCGATGGGTCAGGCCAGATTTTCTCAGCGGCAAAGCATAAGCAGGTGAGTGTGTGAGACCAGTCATCACCTGAAATATTTACTTTCCAGATTGAGCGATCCTGATTGGCCACAAGCACATTGTTTTGTTGCAGCTCATCAAAAATACGATCATTGCGTGTTGGTATGCCGCCATGACCTTCTTGAGTCAGGTGTTCGCGTAAACTATCAATGCCGCGTTTGCTAACCAACCAAAGATGCTTGCCATCAAACCAGGCAGCTGCGCCATTGCGATTAAGTGGAATCTGGTTTTCTTTGAGTAGATACCGTAGGCCGGTAAGCAATCGTTCGTGAAGCGGTGTACGAGCCCCCGGTAGCGGTTGGCCAGGAACCGAAGCACCTAGATTTTCAGATACAGATAAACCATCTGCTTGTTGGACGATTTCACCTATGATGCCAGCATCTTCATATAAACCACTGATCGAGGCTAACCAGGTAGCGAGTACCGTTCGGTCAGTAGACAACCAGTTCAATGCCGGTGTGGGTAAGATGAGGTTTGTGAGCAACAAGGCTGCACGTTCGTGAAGCCTGTGCTTACGATCCTTGCGATAACGAATGCGGTACCAGTGTGCATCGGTTATTGGTGTAGTCAGGGCATTCCATACACCCAGCTCTCGACCGTGCTTGTCATAAAGCGTGACGGTCTGATCCATCAGAGGCTTGCCAATGTCGTGTAGCAGGGCAGCGCTGAATACCGCGTATGTCCACACATCTTTTTTAGCGGTGATCTCTTCCGCATCGCCACCTTGCGGTAGCAAATGACCACGTCGATTGCGTAAGGCGTGAATCACAACCTCCAGGCAATGATCCAGAAGACCGCCAGCACCGGGATGGTGATGGGACTCCGATGCTGGTAGTTGTTGTACATAAGCAGCAAAAGAGAGCAGTGCTTCAAGGTAGAGCGAGCGCCAATGTGCCTTGGGTACCCCAGCCAGTTGTTGAATGGTGTTGATCTGCTTCTTGCGACAGGCAATTAGCTCCTGCGCACTTAGAACAGGAAAGCAATCAGAGTAGGGTGGAGTGTGACTACGCCGAATGCCAAACATGGTGTGACTCAGTCAGATGTCCGTGCATCCATTTCACGATATCTTGTCGGTTAATTTGAGGCGTCCATGCTTGCCAGATAACAGCGGTGCCTACTCGTTTCTCGAACGTTTGGAAGGTTTCATTGCCTGGATACCAGTTAGCGCGTTTGCTAGAGGCGCGATAAAACAGCAATGGAAGTGAAGCGACAGCATCAAAGAACAATACTTCTCTGCTATTGAAAGGCTGTTCACTGAGACGTTTAAACTTATCATTCAGATAGGTAAGGGGGAGTTGCTCAGGCTCCAGGGCGCGTTCGATACCCTCATATCGATACAACAACTGCATCAAGGGCAGAATCCAGCGGCCAAGTCCGGCGTTCAAAAGTGCGTGATAGGCTTGTGGTAGGCATTGGGCGTTCATGGCTCATTGTTTTATCACCCAAGCATTTTACAAATCTACGATAAATCTTTTTCCGATGCTTCGGATTTATTGTTGACCCCAATGAGGCAGTCTCGCTAGCCTTCATCATGTAGTAAATCATCGGATAACACTGTTTTAGTAAGGATTAACAATGCAATCACTGGTTCAAAATGGTCGGTTAGTGATGACCCGCCGCTTTAACGAGTCATTCATGATCAGACCCGATACAAAGGTACGTGCTCTGCTACCTGCCGAAGTACTATTCAAATCACCGATTGTCGTCACGGTGATGAAGGGGGAGGTTGATGATCAGGTTCAGCTTTCCATACAGGCGGATAAACGCCTGAACATCGTGCGCTCAGAATTCGTCGATAACGACGAGCTGAAAAGTCGCAATACACTTCTCTACAGAACTGACCTGGATCTTACTGAACACCGCAACCTGCTTAAAGATGAGCTGGTGCGAGTGGATGAAGAGCGTCGGCAGTTGAAAGAACGAATCACCAACGAAGGTGAATCGGCCAAACGGGATCGCCGTAGTGCTGACCGCAAGAAGATCAACGGCTGGAAACGACGTGATGAGGATCTGCTTGCCTATCGTACTGAGGTTAGAAACAAGCTGGGGGATATCAAGGAAGCCATCAAACAGCGCAATATTGCCCATAGCGGTCGTCCGCAAAACGACCTGCTGGCAAAGGTGTTCATGGAGACCGCCCAGTCCTTTCTCCCCGAGGCGCAATTCCACCAGATTCTCCAGCTTGCCGAGGGACGGCTGAGGGAAGAGAGCGAGGCAGAGGATGTCGCGGCCGGTATGGGTTAACCCTTTGCCGTTTTCGGAGAAAGCCCTTTCGGATAGGGCCTTTCCATTAAAGGCCCCCTTCCATTACCTGAAATGGCCCTTTTTGCCCTTTCCGCGTTCGGTTGGATGCAATAAAAATGTCGGAAATAGGTTTTATGTAATCCTTTTTGGATCAATGGGATATGTCTGTTTTGAGTCGCTCAGAGCGTGATTGTGTTCGCAGAATTGTATATATCTACTTGTATAATATACATCTAGGAATATAATTTTAATGAAAGAGATAGAGTTTATTGGTCGCTCTCTAGAGGCAATACGGGGTTTCTCCGTCGATGCCAAGAGAGAGGCTGGGTATCAGTTGGATCGAGTTCAGCGGGGACTTGATCCCACCGATTGGAAGCCGATGACCACGATTGGCCAAGGTGTGCGAGAAATCCGCATCAAAGAAGATGGTCAATGGCGCATAATCTATATCGCCAAGTTCGAGGATGCAGTCTATGTATTACATGCATTCCGAAAGAAGACGCAGAAAACGACCAAGTCGGATATCGATGCCGCCAAGCGAGCATTGAGTGAAGTAGTCGAGAGGTTTCGTAAATGAGTGACCGTAAACGATTTGACAGTGTATGGGATGCCCTAGAGGATGACCCAATTCGAGTCGAGAATCTTAAGCTAAGATCGGCTTTGTTGATTGCCATTAATGAAGAATTGGATGCTAGAGGGCTTAAGCAGAAAGAAGCCGCTGAGCTGCTGCATATTACTCAGCCGCGTATTAGCGCCCTGAAGCAAGGAAAGGTAAACGACTTTCGGTTAGACACCCTGGTCGATATCGCTCATCGGTTAGGGCTGCATGTTTCTATGGAGATAGCGGCATGATCTCTTTGCTCAAACAGATTATTGCATGTCTGATGATTGCCACACTGGTTGCTGTGTGCTGTTACTTTCTGCCGTTTATAAATGGTTTGTTTGGTGATTACGTAATCGGGTTTTTCATCGCCGCTTTGATACTGCCCATTGGTTTGAAGTGGTACGAGACTCATATGGTTAAAGTAAGAGCAATGTCCAAAAAAGGGAAAGTTAATTATAGTGAATCTCAGCGAGAGGATGATGAGGTAACAACCTGCCTGAGTAACTGCCATGATTTAAGAAATATTGATCAGCAGCATCATGTGCTCAATGGGTTTAAAGACTGACGCAACATACGAACTAATCAAACACATCTTTGAACGTGTTGGTTAGTTTCTTTTTCGCTTTATCCATCGTCTCGTGAATACTTGGTGCTGCCCCTACCGAATAGATATCTTGTTTTTCGTGGACAACTTTTTCTAGTGTATCACCTCCACGATTAGTCTTTGATACGCCATTATCTAACGTATTGGTGGTTGTGTTCATATCAGAGATCGATTGATCCATAACGAATGTAACGTTGTCCCGAATAGATTCTGATTGTGGTATGCCAGCACCAGATGATTCGCGTACAACATGAGCGTTGTTTTTATCTGAAGCAGATTGAATATTTTGGCTCAAATCCGTGACTCGGTGCATCCTAGAGTCGCCTTCTTCCATGACTGAATCATTGCTCGGTGCAGATTGAATGCCCGCTAGGCTTAAGCCATGCTTTTCGGCAAAGTGAGTCACTGAACTTGCTAGAGTAGCGGTGTCTTCAATATTGCCTCGGTTGTGCCCAGCAATGATGTTGCTGACATCGTTTGGCGCTCGACCTTCTTCCTCGATCATAAACTTCTTAACCGCAGTTTCAAGCTTTCCACTAAACGAGAATCCTTGCTCGTTGACTCTCGATTGGGCCTCTTGCCATTGGTGGACATCACGCATAGCAGATTGTACGTCACCACGGTATTGTGTTTGCTCTGTCAGGCCGGAAGAGACCTCTCGTGCTAGAGAGTCATTAGTAGACTCACTGATTTTGGCTGCTTCGGTTTGGGTGGCGCTAGTCAACGATTGATAGCGTTCTGAAAAATTGGTATTAGCATTGATTTGTTGCGCTTCTTCCCAAGCTTTCTGCATGATATCGGAGTTGCCAAATTGGGCTCTTAAGTTAGCGCCAATCTTGGTAAGTGGAATATCTCCACCTATGCTTGCGGTGCCAATCATTGCTACAGCTTGTTGGTTTGATACTCCATACTTCTGAGCAAAGTTATTAGCAACTGAGGTCAGTTTCCCAAACTCTTCCTGTGCCGATGTGCCATCTTGTAGTTGATAGTCACTGCTATAACCCAACCCCTGAGAACGTTGCTCCATGAAGCGTTCAAGGTTGTTGTGGTTGGCAGCCAGGGAATTAGAGTAGGAGGCTGCATTCTGCCATGCTGATTGTTGTGATTCGCTGAGTTGGGTGCTGATTCCTGACTTCATTGCATTGGTCATCTGTACGCCGAAACCAAGGTTGGATTGTGCGTACTGCTCCAGTTGTCCGCCGGTAGGTTGTGCCGTCATCTTGGTGCCCAGGCCATCCACCATCGTACCGGCACCACCAGCATAGGAGGGCGCAAAGTCATTTTTGAAGGCGGATTGTCCGTACATGCCGACATTGCCCATGTTTACATTACCGTGAGATACGTCTGCCGCTGCGCGTGAACCGGCTTGTTGAGTGATTGCGCCAAGACCGGAGGCGAGCATGGACATCGACATACCCATACCGGCGTTCACCACGCCCCAGCTTATCAGGGGAATCATCCAGGCCATGTAACTGGCGATTGCGGCGATATCGGCGTTCACCGCACCCAGAGCAGTGGTGGTGGCCAGCGTGAGTTCCTGCCCCCCTGCGGGAAGAGTGGCTACTGCCTCGCCGGTGTTGGCGGAGTAGCTGGTCATGATGAGATTGAGTAGGGCATACAGTGGTGCCCAGAGTTGTAACCAGAAAAGCGATTTGAGGTAGAACATCAATGCTTTCCCGGCGGCAGGTGTGAACATCAGTATTAGAAATAGTGGAAACATGCCATAGATCAGCACTTCAAATACATTGCGCAATAGGGGTAGTGTTTCCCCAGCCAGTTCGCCCAACACTGAGTAGGAAGCACTGCGTTGTGCCTCTGCTTGTGCCAGTGCTAAGTCCTGTGCCGCTGCGCTGGCGTCGGAACGGGCGGCAAATCGGGTAAGAGATCGTTTGACGGCATTGCTCATCATGTTCTGACGAATCGCGTCTGCCGCCGTGGTGCTGATGTTGCTCATGTAGGCGTATGAAACAGGAAGCGCGGCCATGAATTTGGCATTGGCCATTGGGTCACCCGGAAACATCCGATTGCCATAGATGGATTGGGCGCGTGTTAGTTCGTTCGACCAGTCCACATTCAGTTGAGCTGCTCCAGCAGGGCAGGTGACGATACTCTTGGTTCCTGATGCATTGAGATATTGAAATGAACGGGCAGGATTGGCCGTGGTGCGCAACATGTTCCAAAGGTCAGGTTCGTTGACGATATCGCCCCAGGTATAAAAGCCGGTGAGAATGTCGTAAAACACGCACTGCTGCATAAACTCCGACACGTTCCCTGCTAACCGTGCGTCGGTGATTTCAAACTGCGAAGCGGCCCGCAACATGTTTGAACCAAACAACAAACCATTGGTGGTGTATTGAAGGTCATTGGGCAGTGTGAAAACGGTTTCAAACGCACGGCTCAACCAGTCGCCCGTGGTACTGGCCATGGAGGCGGTAAAACCCAGTCCTATAGGTACGTTAGCCACCACGCCGCTATTGCTTGGGTCGATACGGTCAGTGACGATGATGTTCACCCTGGGGAGAAACAGTATATAGAACACCAGAATTACGACTAGGAAAGGCTGGATGCTCAGTGGTCGCTTCATGAACAATGCTTCGATGATTACCCAAATTACAGTAATCAACGCGGTCATTTTCAAAAGCACTAAGAAATTGTTATCTCCCAGTATGGCTACCAGGCCATTGAAGAGTTGTAACAGCGTATCGCCACCACCGTAGGTGTAGATTTCCCAAGCGCCCATGCTGTTATCTCAACGAATTAGTGTATCTAAGGCTCTCTGCTAATGCGGGAGACATAGTTGCCACCAACATACGTTCATAAAGCTGTGTCTCACGAATCAGATCCACATAGCGCGACAGCTCTTCGAAGTTTTCCGATTTGAGTAACGCGACTTGTTGCCTCGCTTCAGCAATGCCTTCCATATAGCTCTTGCCTTCATCGCTTTTCATGAAGGGTGTGCCAGCAGTTGATGAGACCACCATGTCGAGCAGGTCATTGATGTAGGCGAACATGATGTCTTTGGCAACGATGTCTGAATATTTGTCGGCTTGAGAACCGGCCACAGTGTCACTCATGGCTGAGGCGACATTGAGGATCTTATAAATAGGTATCTTGGTTGCACCAAGCAAACCCAACTCGGTAGTCGTCAGTGTCTGACGGTTTCGGATCTTGTCCGCGATGCTGCTCATGATGATTTGAACACGATCTTTCAGGCCGTTGTTTGCGCCAAGGCTTACTGTCTTGTTGGTAAGGTTGGTGCAGGACATATCGGTGCTGTCATTGACGCAGCCTTGTATGTCCACCGACTGGCTGCCATCCAACAGTGCTGTTAACAACTTCGCCCGTTGAGTGTTGAGAATGGAGGGTAGGGCGATGACATTGGTGGGTGAGTTTTCATTGTTCAAGTCTTTATCGATGATGACTGTGCCAGAGAGATTCATCATCATCTCCATCAGGCGCTTGTCGCTACGCAAAAACATATTGCTCCACATTACCCGCCAGGCGATGTTGCCACGGGTAAAGGCCACACTGTTCAATGATGATGAGGCTAGAGTGCTATTACGTTGACCGCCAGCACCACAGGCTTGTCGCGCCTCTTCCATAGAGTCGCCGTTACCGTAGCGGGTGAGTACGCATTGGGAGTTTTCTTTGGCATCAAGCCCCACGAAACTGCCGACCAGATCAGCCGCCGCTTCACAGGAGTTGATGTTGAGTTTGTTAATCATCTCCGCTTTTTCTCGTACCCATTCCAGTACGTTGGATATCTGAGGTGAGATCACGCGCAGGCCGAGCATAAAGGCATAACTCGCCGCATTTTGGCCGACATTACGCAGTGCTGCCACCAGCTGGGCTGAGTTGATATAAGAGAAGCCACCACCGTAGAGATCCACGCCCGAACACCCGGCGCGATAGCTGGGGGCCTGCATAGACGCGAGTTGGTAGTTGCGGGAAGGTGCCCGCATCACCAGACCTCCACCAGTGAAATAGCCTGCCGCCTGACCTTCATAAACGCCCGGCGGAGTGACATTGGAGGCGTAGCCCATATCGGTGAAGAAGTTGTTCATGTCGCTGCCCACGTCAGCGTATGAGGGTGACGTGAGTAGGGTTAGCGTTAAGGCGGTTGTTGCCACAATTTGGCGCTTCATCAGGTGCCTCCCTCGGTGTTATTCATGAGTGAGTAAATACGTTCTTCCAGTTCGGTGGGGCCGAGCAGGCCAAACGAGACCGGTTGGACATGGCGTGATTTGGGGTTGACCAGGTACACCGCAGGCACGGTCTGCACCCCTAGGCGGGCAGCGGTGCCATTGTCCATTCGGAAATTATCAAAGCCGGGTGTTGGACCGCCGTCCATGCTAATGGCAGTAACGTGAAAGCCATGCCGCTTGGCAAAGCTTTTCAGGATGGGGGAGAACTGTTTGCAGTAGGGACAGCTCTCGCGGAAGAAGTAAAACAGGCCATGGGTTTGCGCTAACTGTTCAATGGCTTGCTTACGATTGTCATTACGCTCGTCATAGTAGGCATGAACCGCCTTTGGACTGGTCGGCCTTACCAGGGTGTGATCCAGTGCTGGTGTTGTCCAAACGACTTGTTGCCAGACCTCGGAGAATACCTGGGAACGATCCATGGCTTCTTTTTGCAGGTAAAGGTAGGCGATAACGTTTTCACGAGTTGGTTGCATGATCGCCAGTGCCTGGGCGTTTTGCAGTTTTTCCTGGAAGGCTTCAAGCTCAGCTTTAGGATTGAAGGGAATAGGTAATGTTGCTGGAGGAACCGCCGTAGGTTCTTCGATTACGTCTTCTGCTTGTTCTTCCTCTGGTGGCGGATCGATATACCAGAACCACCCCTCGGCTTGGCGCTCAAACCACTGTGCTTCGTCTAACGCAAAAGTGAGCGAAGGTAAGGAAAGCAAAATCAGGTAGGCGAACCACTTCATTGGTAAGACTGCTGTATGTAGTTTTCGATGATGCCTTGCAGCTCACCACTGCCGGGACTGGTCGCCTTGTCCATCGCATCAGCATAGAACTCTGAGAAATCGATCTGAGAAAAATCCAGGCTTTGCAGTTGCTCGATGGTAATGCCGTCGCAGTTTGGATTCTGAGCGCTGCCCCAGCCAATGCCGAGTTGAACCCGGCCCTGCTCATGGATGATGCGGGCCAGTTTTGACTTGAAGCAGCAGTAGGTCTCTTTGCGACTGGTGCAGCCAAACAGGTTACGGTTGGAGCAGTAGCTGCCTATGTAATGGCATAGCCCACCCTTGCGGGAAAGGGCGAGGCGTTGCTCGTTGCTTGAACACTGATCCAGGCCGATATCCTGGCCCCAACCATCAATCTTGCAGCAGTTGGAAAAGCCCAAGATCGCCTTGCTGCATCGCAGGTCTTCACCTTTGAAAATTTCGTCTGCGTTTACGTCGAAGTCCTCACCAGCCTCGCTGACTGCACCAATGCTGGCCGCTGCCTGGCCAAAGTCGTTGCTGGGTTCATAAGAGGTATCGAAACAGCCGCCATCCATACATAGGGTCTGGCCACCGCAATCCATCACCTCGGTGGAGGTGCCGGGGGAGGTTTCGCACTGGTAGACCTGTTCATAGGATTCACACAGACCGTTGGGCATGGTGCCGGTACAGCGTGAACCGATCTGGGTACAGCCCTGGTCGCGCAGCTCCTGGCAGTAATCTTCCTCAGTGGTTGAGGGCGCTGCGCACTCAAAAGTGCTCTCATAAGCCCAACAATCGCGGTACACATCGATTCCATCGATTTCGCGTGTCTCACCCGGTTGGGTACAGATGCGGGTGGGTTGAGCACACAAACCGTTGGCTACTTCCGACTCCAGGGCGTCACAGGTGCTGGCCCAGTTTTCCCGCCACTGGCAGTCGCAATATTGGGTTGCGCGGAACTTCATCCAGCCCTCGCCACCACCGGCCACGATCACGCGCATGTCGATGGCATTACTGCCGCTGCGCAGGTAGGGCTTGATGTCGATGTTGAGTGACTGGTTCCAACTGGTGCTGAGTTCGCAACCGCCGGTTTGGGTGGCGTTATATTGCACTACTTGATAGGTGTAGCCGGAAAACAGCTCGCGGTTGACCACCTCCAGACGGTCACCACCATAGGGGCCAACGCGCACCACGGTGCCGTTGACGGTAATCCTGATCCAGTCATCAAAGCCAGCCTGAATTAGGGTGAATTCAGCCACCTTGTCGATATCCTCGATGGTAAAGGTGGTGCTGCGGTCGTAGATGGCGCAATAGCCGCCCCAGATGTTATCGCCGATGGTACCCAAGGTCAGGATCGGGTAGGTGTAGTCCCAACGCATATCGCTCTGCATGGTGTGCAACTGAATACCGCCTGCATCACACTCCACTGGACGTTCGCAGGAGAGTTGCAAGGTCTCGGTGCAGTCGTGTAACTCGGTCTCACGCCACTCTGTACACACTTGTTCGCTGTATTCCTCCGGGGTGGAAACGGTGGTGCTCTGGCAACCGGAATACTCCGCCTCGATGCTGCCGGTGAGTGATTGCGGGTCGTCCTGAATCGCATCGGAGCGGGTCAGCAGTGGATCAGTTTCACGGTCGAACTGATACTGAGGCCGGTTGACGGTGGAGTCTGAGACAAAGCTGCCGGTGTCGTTCTGATTTACCTGAACTCGCGCTTCGTCTTCCATCCCCATGGGGTTGTTGCCGTACTGGGTCTCCGGGATGTCAGTGCCTTGATAGCCGGGTACTGTACTGGTGTCCTGTTGGGTTGAGAGGTTTTCGACGCTACTCTGGTTGTCACTGCCGTAACTCTTACCCAGCTCCAAAGCTTCAGAGATGCTCATGGACTCCGCTTGAAGTGCCGGGGCGAGTAGTACACCGACTAGGAGATATAAGATCGATTTAGAGGTCATGCTTGTTACCTCTTATGCGTGAAAGTAATTCGTCAGCGCTTGCGGACATTGCCGGTGCTTCTCGCGCTATGGTCTCCAGCGCGTATTCCATCGTGGTGTCGCCGCTTAAACGCGCAAAGCTCACCTCTTCACACCCGGCATCCGTGCAGCGCGGGGCTGGGGTATCGGTTAAAACAAAGGTCGGTACCTGTTGGATATCGAAGCGTTCAAACAGGGTGGGGTCGATGGCAAAACCACCTTTTATGCGTGTGTAGCCGTTCTCGTCGGCTTCCAATAGTTGGGCGATGCGGTCTTTCGTTTTGCCCATATCGTCATCGATCAGGCCGCGCAGAATCAGCGAGGCCTCAATTTGGCTGGCCTGGGTCAGCAATCGCTTGAGTGTAATTTCAGGCATGGAAAACGAGACAAACACATAGAGCTGGGGGCCGCTCTTTTGTCCCATGGGATCGAGCGGTTTGCCTTGCGCTTGATCCAGTAACTTGGTGATGTCTTGTCGCGCCCGCTGTAGTAGATCTGTTGAAGGCTCAGGCAGATCGGGTAGGGCGCTGATGGGTAGATTGTCAGCACCCTGTAGCGCCTTTGCCGCTTCCCGCTTGATATCGTCGATAAACGCTGGCGAATTGGCCAGTGCATCAGCCTGTTCAATGACCGATTGCGTTTGTTCATGCATTTCGCCACTACGTTGCTGGGCGCGATCCATTGCCTGGCCAACGTCAGTTTCAGCCCAGGACGAAGATACGCATATAAGGTGACACCCAAGAATCAGTAAGAACCGACACAACATACTCGTCGTCTCCATATCATGTAGGCGAAGTCTTCTCCCTGAATGGGGTACTCCTTGCCCATGTGCCAAACATTGGTGGTCATGCCGTAAGGGTGGGCGGCATAAGTGATGGGGATAGGGCGCAAGAGCTGGGTCTTGTACCAACTCTTCTGCATGATCGGTGCAGGGTTGGGAAAGCACATTGCCGCCGGGGTGCTGACGTTCATGGCTAGAAAGGTACGATGCAGGATGGCGTGAAGGCGTTGCACCGCTACTGTGCTGGAAGCCAATGCCCCTTCGTGGGGTTTGACCGTGCCGGTGAGTGGGTGTAGCCCCACCTGACAGCCCAAACACCAGAACAACGGGTCAAGCGGATTCCATAACGAAGCGGCAATGCAATCCGCCGCACAAGCTGCCTGAGCCACCGGATTGTTGAACAACACCGCCTCGGGATTGAGGATGAACGACATCTCATCGTTGTTCCACATGGGATCGAATTCGGTCATAAAGGCCACGTCGAACTGCTCACCCTGAACGCAGTATTCCGACACCATCATGTTGAACCAGTACATCACCGGATAGACAAACCAGTGGACGTTATAGAACGACACCGATTCGCTTTTATCATGGGTAGTGCGATTGCCACCCTGACCGACAGCCGACATATTGGCTGATCCCAGCGAGATACCACCCAGCATGGGCGAGCAAAACGGTTCCCGCACCGCTTCAGCAATCCGCGCCGGTTCCCAGAAGGTGACGCCGATGCCAATGCGAAACCAGGGCGCAGTCGCCTTAGGACAGATACAGACCGGTGGGGGATAACCATTGGAGGCCCCGGAATCTACCTGTCCCAGCGTCGCCACCGGCATGGGGCCGATGTAGATGGGAAACAGGCAGCGCCAGCAGATATCGGTAATGGGATTCACAAAGGGCATTGCGCCACAGCCACTGCCCGCATGGGCCTTGGCCGGAAAACACGCATATAAGGTGGCAACCAAACAGAGCGCAAACAGGGGAGAGTTACGTTTAACCATTGGGTACCACCTCATCGATGCGCAGCTTCTTACCCTCCTGGCTGATCAATGCAGGCACGGCCTTAATGCCGAATTTCTTCACGTAGCTACCGTGTTGATCGAAATAGAGGCGGGTATCCCACGCCTTGGCGAGTTCCAGCACAGCCCCTTGAACCAGAATCGGACGAACCTGGTTTGGATAGCGTTGCAGGTAGTCCCGCGCCCAGGCAGTTTGTTCGGGATCGTCACCATCAAAAAAGAGCCACTGCTGACTCATGGCAATATATTCCAGCGGATTGACCTTGGTTCCCGCAGGCCACAACACATTGCCCTCGTGATCGACAATGTCCTGGCTCAATACGGTGGAGGGATCGTAATAGCGCACCCGGTGCTCTTCCGCTCGGGGAAGAGTGATGCCTTTGGGGCGATTGGCATGATCGATAAAGCGCTGCTTCATCTCTGCCTCGACTTCAGCCATCTTGCCCTCGGCCTCTGCCTTGCGCAGTTTGCTATAGAAGCCTTGCAGCATGTCCGGCTCGGCGATCTCATAGGTCTGGCCGACCACACCCAGGTCATAAATCGTGGCTTGGGCGTTACTTGTTACGAACAGAACAACGAGTACAAGAAAGCGTTTCACAACAGCCTCCTTGCCTTGCCCAAAATATGTTCGGCACTGATCCAGCCTACCTCGCTATAGCGTGAGTCATAGCTGTCCTGGTGGGGTGTCCAGATAAAGTAATGCCCCGGTGGAATGGTGCCGGTCGGGCCGGGTGTCAGTGGGTTACCGCGCTTCGTCTGTTCTTTGGCTTCCGCGACAAATTCACCGTTGATAAAAAAGCGTCGGCCATCGCAGCTCACCACATCACCGGGCAAACCTTTGATGACTTTGAGGAAGGGCGCTCCTTCGGGATAGTAGGGATTGGGAGGTACCTTGATGCCTGCAATCTCGTCTCTACCAGGACTCTCACCACGTTCGATCTGATAAAAAAGGCCGGGCAGGCTTTCGTCGATGTTGGTGACAAACCAGGGGGATAGGGTAGCCACTAGTAACATCGACAAAGCAAGCATGCCAGCCACGGCCATTAACGCACGGGAGAGGTGTTTCTTAACGAGGTTCATTGAGTGACCTCCGTACTTCCTGAGTGAGGTCGGGTGCGCCATGAATCACTGCGGGACTCACCAAGATGACCGCGTTGTATTGTTGCGCCACGTTTGAAATCGCTCGATCCAGTCGCTGGGCGTAGGCTTGGCCTTGTGCCTGTATTGCGGTTTCACCCATGCCCGGTTGCAGTTGTTTGAGCTGTTCTGCAACCAAGGTGGTGGGATCGATCACCGCGATTCTGGGAGGTGTATCGAGCCAACGGTAACCGATCATAGTGGTGGCAATGCTTGAGAGTGCTGCAACAAAAATGACAACGACAATTTGAAGGTTCATCGCTTCACCCCTTCCGCCAGTTTCTCCACCGCCTGCGCCAGGGTGGCACCTTGCGCCACTTGGTTTTGAATGAAGTCGAACTCGGTGCCCTTGGTGGAGTAGAGCTTCTCGGTAAAGGGATCAACGATCAGACGGCCAATGGCCATGCCATCCGGGCTGTAGGTGGCAACCTCTGAATACTTGCCGTGGATGGTGTGAATGGAGCGCAGCAGTTTCATCTCTGACTCTTCCATGGCAAAACGCCCGGAGGCCTGTAACTGCATCAAGCTCTCTTTTTTCTGCCGTAACAGAAACACCCAATCTGAGTTTTCAAAGGCGGCTTGGGCAGTGCCCGATTTGTAGTAGTCATTTACGCCTTGGGTGACTGTGAGAAATGCACCTTCATATTTACGTGCGGTGCGATAACCCTCTTCGATAAACGAACCGGCGTTGCCATACCCCATCAACTTCCAGGCTTCATCAATGACACATAACTTGCGTTGGGTGCGTTCGCCTAGATACATGTCTTCGGTGATGCGCATCATGAGTAGTAGCAGTACCAGGCTTTGCAGGTCGGGCATGGCATCCAGATCTTTGAGTTCCAATGCGACGAAAGAGCGATCCAGATCGAGGTTGTTTTCACCTTCGAAGAACTTGGCGTAAACGCCGTGCTTGGTATAGGGGAAGAGACAGTCGGCGAGGTCTGCTTTGCGTTTGTCGCCATCCTGTTTTAGTGAATCGAAAACGTGGGTGACGGTGGTCTTTTGTTTTTCGCTGGCCCATACCTCCTTCAATGCCTGCTCGATCCAGGAGGATTCCATCACACCCAATGGACTATTGGGTGAGGCCATGTGCGCCATGAGCGCTTTCAGCAT
>Ga0316207_10002942_pt1 | contig 16548 bp, 18 predicted proteins | sample 6weekpyrite_MG_FD_204943 | JGI IMG/M metagenome (GOLD analysis project Ga0316207, IMG submission 204943) | Microbial mat bacterial communities from mineral coupon in-situ incubated in ocean water Damariscotta River, Maine, United States -... | ecosystem: Environmental > Aquatic > Marine >...
GCCAGACACTCTGGCCTCCGCATCATAGAGTACAATATAAGGCAGACGATATTGAAGGGCATAACGTTTTGCATTGTCCAGGCTATCAGCCATGCCGGCATTAATGGCGACCAGCTGTAAACCCCTGGCGTAGTATTGTTGATAGACCTGTTTAAATTTTGGGATTTCCTTTTTGCAGTAGGGGCACCAGGTCGTGTAGAACACTAGCATCACCGGGCCTTTTTCAAGGTATTCATTCAGCTGGTGAGGCTTGCCCGCCAGGTCAGGTAGAGCGAATTCGATGGCCTGTGTTGGTGCTGTGATTTTATTGCTGGTTTTGTCGTTGACACTATTTGATTTTGACGAAGCGGAATTGTCACAGGCCGTTAGCGTCAGGCTGGCAAGCAGTAATGATATGAAAAGTTTCATGCGCTTTGTCCTGTCGAAGCCATATTCAGTATCACAATACCGGCCACTACCAGCAGCACGCCCGTTACTTTCCATGCACCGGTTTTTTCGTGTAATGCCAATACACCCAACAAGGCAACACCGGCCGTGCCACCGCCTGCCCAGACGGGGTACACTGTGCTCACCGGCAAAGACACTAGCGCAAGACTGATCACATAAAAAGCAGAACCGAATGCGACCAGTGCAATCACAGTGGGTAATGGTCTGCTAAAGCCATGACTAAAACGCAGCGCTAATGCCGCCGTAATTTCAGCCATAATCGCCAATGCGACAAATAACCATTCATAAGTCATGTGCCTAACACCCGGACGTTTTTTCGGAAACCCGATTAATTAAAATGACGCCAATAAAAACAAGGGCAACACCGATGAGTTTTAGTAGATTCATGCTTTCGCCAAGCGCAAACACGCCCAGTAGTGCCACACCCGCCGTACCACCGCCCGCCCAGATGGGATAAGCAATGCTCACGGGCAGGCTTTTCATCACGTGGCTCACCAGATACAGCGCTAGGGTGAATGCACCCAGTGCAAGCAGGGTAGGTATAAGCACGCTGAAACCTTCACTGAAACGCAGACCAATAGCGCCGGCTATTTCAAAACAAACCGCCAGACCAAGCAGCCACCAGGCGAGCTTGGGTGCTGGCTTTATTTCACTATTTTGATGACTACATGAAGCATCACCCATTCAATTTTCCCTTGTCAATACTGCCATCGCGTAAATGAATTCGATACTGTGCCCGTGATGCCAGTTCTTCACTGTGGGTCACGGTGATAATAGTCAGGCCGTCATTGTGCAACTCGTCTAACAGTGCATAAATCGCCTGTGCATTCTGACTATCCAGATTACCTGTGGGTTCATCGGCCAGTAGCAGTTTGGGCTGATTAATTAAAGCACGGGCAATTGCTACGCGTTGCATTTCACCGCCGGATAATTCATCGGGTAAATGATCAGCGCGATCACTAAGGCCCACTCGGGCAAGCAACTCATCCGCTCTGGATTGAAGATTTTTTTGCTGTGAAAACAATGTCGGTAATAAAACATTTTCACGCGCCGTCAATGTAGGCTGTAAAAAGAATTGCTGAAACACAAAACCAATAACGTCAGCGCGCGTGTGTGTGAGTTCTTTTTCATTAAGTTGTCCAAGTTCTTTATCCGCGAGTTGGATTGAACCTTCGTTAGGTAAATCCATTGCGCCAATAATGTTTAATAAAGTGCTTTTACCTGAACCGGAAGGCCCCACCACGGAAACAAAGTCACCGTCTTTTATTTCTAATGAGATATTATTGAGCGCATGCACCTGCTCTCGGCCTCGACGATAATGTTTACTGACATTTTTAAGTGTAATAAGATTAGACATTTCTTACGGCCTCCATGGGAGATGCATGGGCCGCTTTCAGGCCAGGGATAATTCCCGCCAGAAGTCCAACCAGGGTAGAAAACAGAACCGACGCAATAACAATGACAGGGTCAACTGAAATAAAATCACCCGCAGGTGCATAGGGCAGTAAATCATGCAGCCATTGATCGGTTATGGATGAAAAGACTATGCCAAAACTGACACCGAGAATGCCGCCGCCAAAACACAGCAACAAAGTTTCAAAAACCACTATGCGGAAAATATGCCCGGGGGACGCACCAATGCAACGCATATAGCCAAACTCACGCAACATTTCAAACACACTCATCAGGACCGTATTAATCACGCCAAGAAAACTCACCGTAATTGCCACAATAACAACGGCCACCATCAGGGTTTTACTGGAGGCGGTGATAGACGAAATCTGTTGCATGATCTGGTCACGGCTGACTACATAAACATCGGGCAGGGTTTCTATCTGTCCTTTGACCTGGTCAAACTCTTCCACGTTGGCCAGGCTTACGCCAACTGCACTCAGCTTGCCCTCCTTTTTGAAGGCTTTCTGCGCTGCGGCAAGCGGAAGATAAAAGAAACCGTCGTCCTCACTGCCGGTGCGTTGCAAAATACCCGACACCGTAAATTCAGCATCTATATCGGGAAAATACACCTTATCGCCGACTTTTCGTTTTTCAACCCGTGCGGCTTCTGCACCTAAAATAATCGAATCTGGGCTGGTGAACCATTTTCCGTCAATCTTCCAGTGAGGTTTTAAATCTCGATAGTTATCACCCACGCCATAGAAGAAGATCGCCTTGCCTTCGTCTTCGATGAGAGAAAAGATCAACAGGCCGGTCGCGGTACGAACGCCGGGCACATCACGGACTTCCGGCAGACGACGACCATCAAGAAACTTGGGGATCTCACCACCGTGCAGGGCTAGCGATGCGGCCTCCAGAGGACAGCCTTCGGTAGACACCAGCATGTGAATACCGGAATTGGACATTTCTTCTTTCAGCGCCTGATCAAAACCGGTATTAAATGACAACAGACTAAATAGCGCGGCGGCCGCTATACCGACACCGGCCATGGTTAATCCAGAGCGCAGCTTGCGTCGCTGTAAATTTTTAATGCTAAGAGTGAAAAGATTCATACTCGCCTCATCTACGATTTGTCTGGATAACCGTGGCGATAATTTTTACTTCCGGCTCAATATCACCTTCTTCATGCTCCTGTTGTTTGTTGTGTGTTTCTTTCTCCTCTTCTTCATGTTCACCGCGAAGCATCACTACGCCCTGAATTTTTAGCGGTGTACCCATAATAATATCGGATGGCATACCAGACTCAGGTGGAATCACTTCGATAAGATCTAACTTGTCTTTGAAATAAAAATCTGCGCCGTCAGAACACATACCTCCAAAGCGGCCAGTCACGGTTATAGTTTTACCATTGTAATTCTCACTTTGCTTAACCAGATCAGCCATAGCAATAACAGGTGCATTTGCATCAAGTTTAGCCTGACTATTGTTTTGTTCAGAACATCCGATTAGAAATGCACCCGAGAATAATGATAATGCAGTTAATAGTGAAAAAATATTTCGAGATTTAACTTTCATGTTGATCCCTCTTTAAAAATTTGATATTGATTAAGAATAGTTACTGCTTATTTAATACCGCATCATATGAAAGCATCTTCCTGATTAATCGATGAATCTCATTGGATGCTTTTTCAGCGCCTTCTATGGTTTTTATCTGAATTTTATCCTGTTGTTTTTTGCCTTCAAACTGGCCAAGGAATTCCTTACTTTTAAGGGCCTTGCGTTTGCGTTCACGCACTCGCTGCAAATATGCTTCACGTATACTGTGATCGGGGTTTATGCCTATTACCGTTTCAATAACACCGTATTCACCCACACCGGCCAATGCCATGACCCAGCCTAAAGTCTGTCCATCCTTATGGATTACATAAATGTTGTACTCATGTTTTTCAGTTTCATCCAGGGGTTCACCAAATAAGGATTCGATGTCTTTAATCTGTTCCGGGTTAAGTTTATAAATCTGTGTTTTATAATCCTCTGCCTGTGGAAACAGTTTGATCATGGTGCGCTCAGGATCACGCCATACGCAAACATCGGCCTGCGTGAGCTGTGTAAACAAAAGCATCGCAACAAACAGTAGATGTTTTCCAGCTGATTTATAAGGCATGCGAAAAATCCCAGTAGAGTTGTAGAGAGAAGATTCTGACATCAACATTATTAATTTGCTGCCAGGTTTCAGCTAAACGAAAAACAAAGTTTTTAGGCAGCGTATAACTTAAACTAATCGCCAATTCCTCAAACTGGTCAGTGCTATCCCAGTAGCTAATTTTACTATTGAATAATAAACGTGCATTGATATCGTAATCCGCAAACAGTGCCGCACCGGAGACAGACCGGCCATCGTCCTTGCCGGTATCCAGTTGCATGCGTAACATCCACGGCCATAAATCCAGTTCGCCATCAATGGCCAGGCGTTGTTTATCACTGTTGCCCGGTTGAAAAAAATCACTGCTGTCTGTATTCACTCGGCCATCAAGATATGACAAGCCCCAGCGACTTTCTTCCTGCTGAACCCCTATCCGGGCCACCAACAGTTTGTTACTGTCTTCATCATCAAGTTCGCCCGTGCCCTGTGAGACCGACAGTGCATAATCAAATGCACCGGCAAACCCAAATACCTGTATCCCTGTATCCCTGTATCTAGCTTTATACCCAGAGCAACTGACTCCTGAGTCTGTAGGAGTTGCCGTTCAGTATCGAAATATGCCAGTAGGCCAAAGGGTAAAATGTAGCGACCTGCTCGCAAACTGGCCCTGCCAAGTGATCCCTTGAGCTGGGCATATACCTGATAGGCTTCTAGCTCTTCCAGATTGTCATTAGCATCCAGCTGAGCCACGAATATGTAACGATCACCTTTTTCATCACTGATAACCTGTCGCAAATTGAAAAATGCACCGTGCAAATTTGCGCCTTCTTCGCCCGCGCCCCAAAGTGGATCTGTTGACAGGGCGCGCGCATCCAGACCTGCAGAAACCTGTGCTGCATCAGCGTTCACCTGGGCTGGGATGATAAGACAAGACAGAGAAACGAAGAGCATCCAGATCATAGACAATTCTTCCATACTTTCGAAAATAACGAAATGATTAGATAATAAAAAAGGCTCACCCAAGTCGCGCCTCCAGCATAGATAGATCGCCTTTAAGCGCTTTTAAGAGGTCTTCGCTATGCAGTCGGTAATACACCATCTTGCCGTCATTGCGCATTTTCAACCAGCCCTTATCTCGTAATAGCTTAAGCTGGTGTGAAGTGGCAGCCATACTGAGCCCTAATACATGGGCGATATCACAAACGCAGAGTTCATCTTCCGCCAGGGCCAGTAAAATTTTAAGCCGGGTTGCGTTACCCAATAGCTTATAAAATTCAGCCAACTCAGGTAATCGAGCCTCTTCTTTGGCAAGGGTATTCTGTATAGCCGATACCTTATCCTGATCAAAACAGGGGATGCGGCATATGTCGGCGACTTTTGATGCACTCATATTACAAATTCATTTCGATATTTACGAAAATGATAAATGAACCTAAAGAAAAGTTCAACAGCTAACTTCTTTTAAAATCTGTCATTCTTATCAAATTGCTGTACAACATATAAAAATTACTTTCTGCTTGACCTGGAGTCAACTCCAGGCGCTATGGTCTATACAACAGTAATTGAGTGTAGGAGATCATTATGTCAATTAAGGTCGAAGTTTTCTCATCCCCTGGCTGTGGTAAGTGCGGCCATGCAAAAGATGTTTTACGCAAAGTGACAGAAGACCTGGGAGAGGGCACGATTCAGTGGCGTGAAGTGAATATTCTGGAAGAGCTGGATCATGCTGTCTCCCTCGGCGTATTGTCAACGCCAGCCATTGCCATTGATGATGCCCTGGTTTTTACAAGTTTACCCACTGTGAAGAAACTTCACACGGAGTTACAGAACAGATTGGGAGAGAAAAAATAATGTTAACAATGTTATTACTCACGGCTACTATTCTTGGCTTTCTGGCCTATTTTGAGCCTTGCACCATTGCCACCCACACCCTGTACTCAGTTAAAGTTAACCGAGCCAGTCACAAGGCATGCTGTCAGAGTCTTTTTGCTGTCTGGTTTAGTCGTAGTATTTTATTAACTATATTATTTGTCTCGGCTGTTGTTTTTACGAACCCACCGTTATGGAATGCAATATCACCCAGTATAATTTTGTCCATTATGGCAATGATTTATGTTATTTCTCGATTTGTATACATTCCTGTTCCTCATTTAGCTTTTTATAAATTTATTCCTTCGTCGAGTCGATTACCGCATTCCATACAGTTAGGCTTAACTTTACCTGCTTGCACCTTACCATTAGTAATTGTTGTCGGAGGTATGGCAGTATCATTGGATTCCGTGTGGTTTGCTGCACTCTCTGCTTTGTTGTTTTCAACATTATTTATACTGCCAATGGTTTATTTAGCATTAAAAGGATTTAATGACGATGAACTGGATATATTAAATCGTGCTGCAAAGGTCAGCCCCTATATTACATCCATTCTATTATTGTCTTTAGCTGTCTACCTGTTTATTCCAACACTTGAATTAAACGATAATGCTTTAAAAGAAGTGTTCGGCCAGGCGAGTGGCCTGGCAATTGCTATGGCTTTTATTGCCGGCTTTGTATTTAGTTTTAACCCGGTATCGTTCGCTTCAATTCCTGTTGTTTTGGCTTACGTCACCAGAGCTCATGAACAAAAACAAGCGTTCTTATTAGGTGGGGCGTTTGTAACTGGAATGATTCTTACACATGTTGTTCTGGGTGTTGCAGCCGCTCTAGGAGGCGTTTGGGTGCAAGATGCTATGGGAAGGCAGTGGGGCTTATTATTGGGCCCGCTATTAATCATTATGGGCTTGCTGTGGACTGGTTGGCTCAAAATACGTTTACCATGGTTTGGTATGAAGGCTTTTAAAGTGACCGGAGTGTTAGGTGCATTTCTATTAGGTATACCCTTCACAGTTGCCGTATGCCCGTTTTGTACGCCCGCACTTATGGTTGCGCTTACGTCCAGTGCCGCTGTTGGGTCAGTTGCATTTGGTATGGCTTTATTACTTGCTTTCGCAGTAGGCCGGAGTATTCCGATACTATTAGGCGCATGGAGTATGGGATACTTGGAATCTTTTCGTATTTTTTCTCATCATCAGAAAAAGTTCGAGTTGTTTGCGGGTGTGACACTGGTTATAACAGGTCTCTATATGTTGAATGAGTATTTCTTCATCATTTAAAAATGCTTCATCAGAAGGTTGCAAGCTATGTACAAGATTGGCAAGGTATCAGATCATACAGGATTAACCGCCGATACGCTTCGGTATTATGAAAAATTTGGTTTATTACCTAAGGTAACACGCAATGCATCAGGTATACGAGAATATACGGATAAAGATATTTCGCGATTAAAATTCATCAAACGTGCCCAGCGGATGAACTTTAGTCTGGATGAAATAAAAGCTTTACTGAGTATGCGAGAAGATCCTCAAAATGCAAAGGACAATGTTCGTCAGTTAACAGCCGAAAAGCTGAAGCACATAGAAAGCCAGTTAAATGAACTCACTACTTTACGTAATGAGCTTCAATTGCTTTTGAACCTTTGTCGTGGCAGTAAGGATGGTTGTCCGATTATTGAAGGTTTAAATGAGGAAAACTAAACTTTCATATCCTCAGATGTAATAGTTCCAACCTGATCTGACACTTCAGCTTAACTACTCTCTACTTTTCAAGAGATTTGTCAGACCTGGCCTAAAGCTCTACACCGTAACTCATTGATTATTGAGTATATAAACTGATCTTTAAGATATATTGAACTTTATATAAGACACTTTGTCATATTTTATAATAGCTGTTATACTAATTCTCATAATGACTTATTCACTTCACAGATTAATCGATATAAAGCACTCTGCTCGCGCAGTACTCGTGCTTTTTGTTATATCTGTATTGAATATGACATTCCAGGTGCCAGTACATGCGGCTATGCAACAGTCTATGTTGATAGAATCTAATCGAATGGGGCATTCAATGCCTGCTAGTCAGGCTATGGCTCACTATGAGCAGGATAAGTCTTCGGTTAGTTCAGGCTGTATATGTCCACCTTCATTATGTGAGACAGTTGACGCTCAGAATGATCAATTTGCTACCCCACAAATAGTTACAGCTTCTTATGAATTTGATCAGTACTTTCCTACACTGGTCATTGTGCAAAAAGATTTGATAACAAGCTTTTCTAATCAGTATCTTGAAAATACAAATAAATTGTATCTACAAATAACACCACCTCCAATTCAGTTCACCACCGAACTACAAATCTAACCACTCTTAATAACAATTTCTGTTAATCGCAGAACATGTATTTGTGCTCGTTTGCGCTATGTGCGAACAGGCAGTTTAAGGCCATATTGGCCTGGAGAGTGGGATGAAATTATCTATTAAATCAAATTTAGCAAAATGGGCAATTCTTATTAGCCTTGGATTTGTGTATCCAGTTAATTCATATACACAGCCGCACTTTCAGGGTCTCAGTTTAGGAGACATTGAAAGAATTGCATTAGACCGTGATACATTAATCAAAAGCTTCGAGCAAAAAGCTGGTGCATTTAAAGAACAATCGACAGCTGTAGATACATGGCCTGACCCACGTTTAAAGTTTGGTGCTCAGGCTGTTCCCGTTGACTCTTTTGAACTTGATCAGGAACCAATGACCCAAGTTATTATCGGTTATCAACAAATGTTACCCAGGGGTAACAGCAACCAGATAGCCTCTGAATCAATGCAGGCAATGTCACGATTACAGCAGGCAAACAAACAGCAACGTATTCGTGAGGTACTCATGCAAGTACGTAAAGCCTGGTTCGATGTGGTATTACAAATTGAATCAGTTCGTATTATTCAGGCCAACCGTCAATTATTTGTGAAGATGCTAGATATCTCACAATCACATTATGCCTCAGGTCTTCAACAACAGCAGGACGTAGTACAAGCCGAACTTGATCTATCACTTGTTGACGACCGATTAGAACAGGCTAATTCTGATTTACTGGTAGCTCGAGCTAATTTGTCAAAATGGATTGGTGAGCACACATTAAATGATGATCTATATTTAGATGTAAACAAATTGAACATACAAAAGTTTCCTTCTAAGGCTGAACTCATGCCTCGACTTTTGACAAACCCAAAAATAATTGCTGTACAAGAAAGTGTATTTGGTCAATTAAAAAAAGTAGAAATGACTAATGAGGAATATTCTCCACAGTGGGGCTTTGATATAAATTATGGTAAACGTGATGGTAATAATCCAGATGGATCAGAAAGGGGAGATTTTTTAACAGCCATGGTCACTTTAGACCTACCTCTCTTTACCGAAAACAAGCAGGATAGAAATCTGGCAGCTGAAAAGCAAAGATTACAGGCAACACGTTATCAGAAAATTGATATAGAACGCCTGCTGATAAAGCGCCTAGAGCAAACAATGGCCAGGCTTGATAAGCTAAAAAAACGTAATCAATTATATGAAAACAAAGTCTTACTACAGGCTCATCAAAATGCAGAAATAGCGCTGAAAGGATATCAGAGCGGTGTGGTTAATTTCTTTACATTATCTCGTGCAAGAGTAGCTGAACTAAATACGCGATTGGCTGATTTAAAAATATCGATTGATTACAACAAAAATTTTGCAGAACTTGAATTTTTGGTAGGAGAATTATAATGAAATTGTTACAAATGAATTCTGTAAAAAGTATTGCCATACTTGCGGGCTTAGCTATTGCTTTTTTCCTTGGCAGCTATATAGCTCAAAACGATATATCAATGCAGCAGGGCTCTTCTAGTGAAACAGCTTTAGAACACAGTATTAAGCATCAGGATGAAAAGTATCAATGTCCAATGCATCCAAATATTATTAAAGATGAGCCGGGTAACTGTCCAATATGTGGCATGAACCTGGAACCCGTTAAACAGGAACCTACAATATCTGAGTCAAAAGAGAAGACAATCCTGTATTGGGTAGCGCCTATGGATCCAAACTACCAAAGAGATAAGCCTGGAAAATCTCCTATGGGTATGGATTTAATACCTGTTTATGATGATGGTGGTGATGCATTATCCTCAACGGTAAAAATTTCACCTGCAGTTGAAAATAACCTTGGTGTTAGAACCGCATTAACTAAGAAGGGTAAATTATGGAGGAAGATAGACACGGTTGGCTATGTTGATCTGGATGAATCCAAAGTTAGTCATATTCATCTTCGAGTAGATGGCTGGATTGAAAAACTATCGATTAATGTCGAAGGGGATCGCGTTACAAAAGGGCAGCGACTTTTTGATCTGTATTCACCAAAACTTGTTAATGCCATGGAAGAATATGTACAGGCACTTCGTGTCAATAATAATCGTTTGATACGAGCTTCAGAGGAAAAACTTATTGCTCTTGGTATAAGCAAAAGACAGATTACAAAGTTAAATAAAACTCGAAATGTTCCGCAAACAATCAGTATATATGCGCCGCAAGATGGGATAGTGACCTTCATGAAAGTACGTGATGGCATGTATGTTAAGCCAAGCACGAAAGTAATGACGCTTGCTGATTTATCCAGTGTCTGGATGATAGCTGAAGTATTTGAAAGTCAAAGTGACTGGGTAAAAAAAGGTCAGCCTGCTGATGTTGAATTGTCCTTTATACCTGGTCGTACGTGGGAAGGCGTGGTTGATTATGTCTACCCCAGTCTTGACCCTAAAATACGAACACTAAGAGTTAGACTACGCTTTGATAACCCAGGTGAGCTACTTAAACCGAATATGTATACAAGTGTTTCCATATATGGAGGTGCTTTAGAAAATGTATTGAGCGTACCACGTGAATCGGTTATCCGTTCCGGTGGAACTGAACGCTTAATCATCGCTAAGGGTGAAGGAAACTATGAGCAACGCCTGGTTACTGTGGGTATAGAATCCGGTGACTGGGTAGAAATTAAAGAAGGCTTAAGAGCGGGCGAGGAGATTGTAACGTCTGCACATTTCCTTATCGATTCTGAAGCCAGTATGAAAGCCAGTTTGCTTCGTATGTCCTCTGCAAATGAGGATAAAGAGGATGCAGGTAACGGCTCACAAATGAGCATGGCTACCGGGACAGGTGTAATTAAAAGTCTTATGAAAGACCATGGCATGATTACGTTACAGCATGACCCTATTGAAGCACTTGGCTGGCCAGAAATGACGATGGACTTCGTAACTGAAGAGGGCGTCTCACTGGATGGAGTTGATGAAGGGGACGCTGTCATTTTTTCAATAATGAACAAAAATGATAAGTACCTTATTAGTAAAATTAGCAAGCAGGAAAATAAAAAATGATTGCGAAGATAATAAACTGGTCAATTCAAAATCGTTTTATGGTTCTGGTTATGACATTGATCATAACAGGCTGGGGCATAGTTTCCGTTAAGAATACACCGCTTGATGCAATACCTGATTTATCGGATGTGCAGGTTATTATTAAAACATCCTACCCAGGGCAGGCGCCAAGGGTTGTCGAAGATCAGGTTACCTATCCACTCACCACGGCCATGTTATCGGTACCAAAAGCCGTTAATGTTCGTGGTTACTCCTTCTTTGGGGATTCGTATGTGTATGTGATTTTCGAAGATGGTACCGATGCGTACTGGGCGAGATCACGTGTACTGGAATATTTAAGTCAGGTTACTGCAAACTTACCATCAAGTGCAAAACCTACGCTAGGTCCCGATGCAACTGGTGTTGGCTGGGTTTATGAATATGCGCTGGTTGATCGAACAGGCAAACTTGATTTATCCCAACTTCGTTCGTTGCAGGACTGGTTTCTAAAATTTGAATTACAAACTGTTGAAGGCGTTTCAGAAGTGGCCACTATCGGTGGCATGGTGAAACAGTATCAGGTTGTTCTGGACCCTAATAAATTGCGTGCCTATAACTTACCTATTTCAAAAATAAAAATGGCTATAAAAAATTCCAACCAGGAAACCGGTGGATCTGTAATTGAAATGGGCGAAGCAGAGTATATGGTACGAGCTACTGGGTATATAGACAGCCTTAAGGATTTAGAACAAATTCCATTAGGTGTTAATCAGAGTGGTTCGCCAATTCTGTTGAAAGATATTGCTAATATCAGACTTGGCCCCCAGATGAGGCGAGGCATAGCCGAACTGAACGGAGAAGGAGAAGTCGTTGGCGGTGTTATTGTGATGCGTTATGGAGAGAATGCGTTAAAAACCATCGAGAAAGTTAAACTTAAGCTGGAAGAATTAAAACCAGGGCTGCCTGAAGGTGTAGAAATTGTAGAAACCTACAATCGATCCAGTCTTATTCAGCGAGCGGTGGATACTCTGAACTGGAAACTGGTTGAAGAGTTCGTGGTGGTTGCACTGGTGTGTGCAGTATTCCTGTTTCACTTTAGATCTGCACTGGTGGCTATTCTGTCTTTACCTGTTGGTATTTTAGCTGCATTTATTGTCATGCAATCGCAGGGGATGAATGCAAATATTATGTCCCTCGGTGGAATTGCCATTGCTATCGGTGCAATGGTCGATGCAGCAATAGTGATGATTGAAAATATGCATAAGCATATTGAGCATGAAGGCTTAACGGATGACAACCGATGGCAATTAGTCGCTAAATCAGCCACCGAAGTTGGGCCTGCTTTATTTTTTTCCTTGTTAATTATTACACTCAGTTTTTTGCCCGTGTTTACCCTGCAGGCACAGGAAGGTAAGCTGTTTTCACCTTTAGCCTATACCAAGACATTTGCAATGGCAGCCGCGGCAGGATTATCTATAACTCTGGTGCCCGTACTGATGGGCTATTTTATTCGGGGGCATATTACACCTGAAAATAAGAACCCTATTAATCGAGCATTAATAGCAGGGTATAAACCATTTATTGATGCGGTTATGCATTCTCCAAAAATAGTACTAGGCGCATCATTCCTGCTCGTCATCGTTGGAATGTGGCCTGTTACACAATTGGGTTCCGAGTTTATGCCTGACCTGGATGAAGGTGACCTGATGTATATGCCCACCACCTTTCCGGGTATTTCTATCGGTAAGGCACAGGAATTATTACAACAGACAGACAAACTCATTAAAACGGTTCCCGAAGTCAAATCTGTATTCGGAAAAATCGGTCGTGCAGAAACGGCGACTGATCCAGCTCCTTTAACCATGATTGAAACAACGGTTCAGTTAAAACCGAAAGATCAATGGCGCGAGGGCATGACAACGGAAAAAATTAAACGTGAGCTAACGGAATTAATTGATTTTCCTGGCTTAACCAATGCCTGGGTTATGCCGATTAAAACCCGTATTGATATGCTTGCGACTGGTATAAAAACACCTGTCGGTATTAAAGTGGCCGGTGCTAACCTAAGCGTGATTGAGGACATCGGTAAACAAATTGAGAAAGCAGTCTTGAAGGTTCCTGGTACCGCATCTGCGTATTCCGAGCGTGTAGCAGGTGGCCGTTATGTAACAGTTGATGTTAATCGATTATCCGCTTCCAGATTCGGATTAAATATTGCAGATGTTCATGACGTTGTCAGTACCGCTTTAGGAGGAATGAAAGTATCACAAACGGTAGAAGGTCTTGAGCGATACCCTATTAATGTACGCTATCCAAGAGATTTTCGAGATTCATTGCAGCGCTTAAAAAATTTACCAATGGTGACACCAGCTGGTGCAAATATTGCGTTAAGTGAAGTTGCTGATATTAGAGTTGAAGATGGCCCAGCGGTTATAAAAAGTGAGAATGCGAGACCTAATGGCTGGACGTTTGTTGATATCGATGGGCGAGATTTGGGTTCGTACGTTGCTGAAGCTCAAAAAGTGGTCGCAGAGCAGGTAGAACTTCCCGCAGGGTATTCCATTGCCTGGTCAGGTCAATATGAATATATGGTTAGAGCGAAAGAGCGACTGTCGGCAGTTGTTCCAGTCACTTTAGGCATCATTGTATTACTGCTATATATGAACTTTAGAAAGTTCTCAGAAGTTGCGTTGATTATGGGTACATTACCCATGGCTCTGGTTGGTGGATTTTGGTTATTGTATTTACTTGACTACAATATGTCAGTTGCCGTCGGTGTTGGGTTTATCGCACTTGCCGGAGTATCCGTTGAAATCGGTGTGGTTATGCTGGTGTATTTAAACCAGGCTTTGCAGTCTCATCTTGATACGGCTTATAAAGAAAAACGAAACATTACTGTTGAGGAAATACGCACGGCGGTTATCGAAGGTGCGTTATTGCGAGTGCGTCCTATTATGATGACTGTAGCTGCGATTATTGCCGGTCTGTTGCCTATTATGTTAGGCAGTGGAACAGGTTCTGAAGTGATGCGTCGCATTGCTGCACCTATGGTCGGCGGCATGGTGAGCTCAACCATATTGACCCTGGTTGTTATTCCTGCTGTGTTTTTAATCTGGAAACAGGCATCAATTTTAAAAACTCAGAAGTAATTTTTAATGTTCCTTACTTTTTTATATTTTTTACAAGATGATGCTTATCGTAAAAACATATAAACTGATTATATTAAGTTATCAAAGAGTAAAAGATTTTGAAAATAAAAAAGTATTTTAGCCAATATATGACAGCGTGTCTTTTTCTAATAAGCTCTTCAGCAGCCTTTTCACATGGCGGCGGCATAGGAGGTACATATAGTGAAAAAACTAACCGAGAACCAGTAATGGTTCAATCTCCGGAAATAACCGAGTCTCAGGCTATTGGATTTCTTGAAAATGGTTTAAGTGTTATGCGAACTATAGCCAGGCAAAATGGTAATGAAGCAGAAGATAATATAGAAAGTCTTATGACTTGGCACGAGACTAACAGAAATATGCAAAACTCTATTAATGCACTCAAATATTACATAGAGAAAGGCTACGATAATAAAAAACAGGAGAAGCTGAAATTACTGGATGTCATTTCACTGTCACTTTTAAAATTTAAAATTTTCCTTTCAAAGAAAAATACTAGTAAAATTAATAAAGAAATAGTTATTGCAGGGCATGCACTCCAGGATCTCTCTAAAAGAATGGGTCATTAAGTCAAGATATGCATAAGTAATGAATGATGTAATGTATCTTATTATAGCCTGCTGATTAAAGTGCATTAACTATACAGCCTTGTGTGATAAGCGTATTATATACAGACAGTGTATTGTATTTATAATAAATGACATGAAAGCTTTGTTGATGTGTGTCAATATTTCTTAGTCGAAAGTTATATAATATTTAACTTATATTCTTAACGGAAATGCACATGAAGTCTGCGTACATAAAATACCTTAATATCTTAACGGTTATTACGCTGATGTTTGCGCCCGTGGATATTATGTACGCGAATAATTCAACCCATACTGATGCACGGGAGATGGTTGCAGATGTAGACCAGACAATGCAGCCGGGTGAAAAATGCCATCAGGATATGACGGCACAGATCAAGGATAGTCAATGTTGCTGTGACAGTGAGGCAAATCAGTGTGCATGCGTTGTACATTTAACTACTTCTTTACTAATGCCAGATCACCTGGACATATTAAATAGTTCTTCTGGTATTCGGTTTGTTTTTTATCCTGTAAATCATATACAGAACTACACATCTCCTCTCTTTAAGCCACCCATCGCCTGATCCTTCAGGTTTGCAGAATGCCTGCGCCGGACTTTCGGCCAGGTAACACACGTTTCTAGATCAACATTATGTATGCAATAGCGCCTGCTGTGGTCAAGTATGTATACATCTGGAAAACCGTCTGCCTAACGTACTGTAAACCTGCCTTTTTTTAAAAAATTTAATAACAATTTAAGTAATAAAAATTGGAGATACAATCATGTGTTTATCTATTAAACCTTTGCACAGGACCGTGATCGCCTGTGCAATTGCAGCGGCATTACCTGCCTCGGCTTTTGCTGTAACAGATCTTGAACAGTTACAGGCAGAAGTCGCTCAGCTCAAAAAAGATATTAAAGATGCACAAGAATGGCGTAGCCAGAACTCTTTAGTACATCTGGCTGGCTATGCAGATGTAGGCTATGAGAAATCTGACGCAGAGGGTGATGATGGTTCTTACAATATCGGTACCTTTGCGCCCATTTTTCATTACCAGTACCGTGATCTTGTTATGCTAGAAGCGGAGCTGGAAATTGGAACGGCTGAAGATGGCTCAACTGAAACTACTATGGAATATCTGACTATTGACTGGATCATTAACGATTACATGATTCTTGTAGCGGGTAAATTCCTCAGCCCTATCGGTAACTTCCGTCAGAACCTGCATCCCTCCTGGATCAATAAGCTACCTTCTGCACCAACTGGCTTTGGCCATGATGGTGCCGCTCCTGTTTCAGACCTTGGTGTACAGTTGCGCGGTGGCTTTCATATCGGTGGTATGAAAGCCAACTATGCAGTGTATACAGGTAATGGTCCGGAAATAAAAGCAGAAATTGAAGCCGATGAAGCTGATTCAAGCATAGTGGATGCGATCGAATTTGATGGGGTCGAAGCAGAAGGTTTTGGTGCTGACAGTGACGGCGAAAAAGTATTCGGTGGGCGCTTTGGATTACTGCCTATCCCTTCGCTGGAAATCGGTGTTTCGTTTCTAACCGGTAAGTCCACAGTGACGAGCTTTGAAG
>Ga0316207_10002943_pt1 | contig 16545 bp, 14 predicted proteins | sample 6weekpyrite_MG_FD_204943 | JGI IMG/M metagenome (GOLD analysis project Ga0316207, IMG submission 204943) | Microbial mat bacterial communities from mineral coupon in-situ incubated in ocean water Damariscotta River, Maine, United States -... | ecosystem: Environmental > Aquatic > Marine >...
CCAAAGGAGACGTTTCTCTTGAAACCAAGGTTTGCAATGCCACAACAATTTGAGAAGCCAGTGCGATTGGGTCTTTCGTTGTGTGTGGGTACGCACCGTGCCCGCCAATGCCTTTCACTGCTATATCAACAGAATTAACATTCGCCAGAGCATACCCTTCCACCATACCAACATCGCCTGCAGCCATGGCAGCACTCACATGTAAGGCCAGATTGTAATCTGGCCGGGGAAAACGCTCAAATAATCCATCAGCCAACATTGCTTTTGCACCGCCAACTTTCTCTTCCGCTGGTTGGCCAATCATGACCAATGTTCCTTGCCACTTATCTTGCATAGCTGCTAATCGCCGGCCTGCGCCTACCAGCGATGTCATATGTACATCGTGACCACAAGCATGCATTGCCGGTACTGTGTTGCCAGAGTCATCAATAGTTGTTGCTGTACTGGCAAACGGCAAGCCCGTTTGCTCCTTTACGGGCAACCCGTCCATATCAGCGCGTACCATCACGGTTGGGCCATCACCATTCTTTAAAACCGCCACGATGCCATGGCCTCCGACTTTTTCGGTAACATCAAAGCCAACTTTACGCAGTTCAGACGCAATGCGAGCAGCCGTCTTTTCTTCCTGAAAGGATATTTCCGGATTAGCATGTAAATGCTTGTATAGTGCCTCAAGGTAGGAATAATCCTTACCAATTGCATTGTATAGCGCAGTATCCTTCTCATCGTCAGCCACCACTGTAGTAGCTAAAAAAAGCGATGAAACCAGCCCCAATTTACAAATTTTCATAACATTTTCCCCTGCAAAAAAATTCTAATACACCATACAGACCGCATTCGCTTCTTCAAGAGGCTCAAACAAACTGTCTTTCATTGTTTGCTTTATTTTAACCAACTCTGGTTACCCTGACTATCTCACCAAAGGAGGGTCCCATAGATTTCTTCGAAGATATTGATAGCCTTGCTGATGCAAGCACTACAAAAACCATCTGATTGATACTCAAGACCAAATTGGAATGATTTTGGATCTTTTACCTGTGGGTCTTCTTATCCATCAGCCTCAAGGTATTTTATTTGCAAATCAGGCAGCCTGTAATTTTCTAGGCACTTCGCCTAGTGAGTTAGTTGGCCATCATTTTTTCGACTACATTGATATAAAACAAACAGATGACTTATCTCACTCTCTGAAAAAAGCCTTCAACACTGGTGAAATTATCAAACAGACTAAAATTAATTTACGCCCTCCAGAGGCAGAACCCAAAACAATCGCAGTTACAATCGCCCGGTTGCCATGGGAAGGAACGCCTGTTGTTCAAATTCTAATCCAAGATATCTCAGAGCAAATATTACGCGAACGACAAATGCAAAACATAATGGCAACGGATTCCTTAACCGGTGCACAAAATCGTCGTAGTTTTATTGAATACACTAATGAGTTAGCGCAAGATCAAAACACTAGCAGATGCGGCTTAATACTGTGGGACATAGACTATTTTAAAAATGTAAACGACACTTATGGCCACCAAGCAGGCGATATGGCCTTGAAGACAATTGTACTTGAATGCGAAGATATACTTGCTAAACGTATTTTAGAAGAGCGCCCAGACTTACCCAGGCCAATGCTATCGCGCCTAGGCGGAGAAGAGTTTGCCGTCATAATCCCTGCCTCTGATATCGATGAAACGCTAGCCTACGCAGAAAAAATACACAGTAGAATAGCTGCTCTTGCTATCAAGACATTTAAGCACGAGTTCTCTGTAACAATCAGCCTTGGTGTCGTAATGGGGGAGCTGTCCTTCAATGATATTGATCATCTCTTAGGGCTTGCTGACAAAGCCCTCTATGCAGCAAAGGCCAATGGTCGAAATCAAATAGTTTGCGCACAAGAATCAATGCCACTACCGCCAGAAAGTCGACGTATTAGCCGCGATACAAACCAACGAAAAACTGATGGCACACTACATTAACCACCGCCTATTTCCTTAAGCTAAGCCACTGCCTTTGGGAGCAAGTGTGACATGACGGTGAGTTGCTACTGATAAAATTAGCCCATATGCGATTGCCCAAGTTAACATTGCCGATCCACCATAAGAAATAAGTGGCAAGGGAACACCAACTACCGGCATTAACCCCATCACCATGCCAACATTGATTAAAACATAGAAAAACAACGACATCGCCAAACCAGATGCCATCAACCGTCCAAACTGATTACGGCATGCAATGCCGATTAATAGCCCATACATTAAAACCGTGCCATAAAGTAGCAACACAGTGACTGCGCCAATCAAGCCAAATTCCTCAACCAAAACCGTAAAAATAAAATCTGTTTTCATCTCAGGCAAAAAATTCAAGTGGCTTTGAGTTCCCTCAAGAAACCCCTTGCCCGTCATTCCTCCAGAACCCAGTGCAATTTTTGACTGCGTAATCTGATATCCTGCCCCGAGAGGGTCAGCCTCAGGATTAAAAAAGGTCAAAACCCGATTTTGTTGATACGTATTTAGAAATGGCCAAACAGCAAAGGCACTTGGCACTGAGGCAACAGCAACACTTATAAATATCCATGCCGGAATGCCAGCCAAGAACATGATTGCCGCACCGCCTGCAATAATTGTTAAACCTGTACCTAAATCTGGCTGTTTTATCACCAACATGGCAGGTATAATAATCATGGCTAGGGGCATCAATAGTGCCGACAAGCGCCTACCTTGACGGTAGCTCCGTGCATGATAAAAGCGTGCAAGCGCCATGATAACGGCGATTTTCATCAACTCCGAGGGCTGAATACGCATAAAACCAACATCAAGCCACCGCTGCCCGCCCATGCCAACAGCACCAAACACCTCAACTAACAGCAACAGGCCTAAGCCCAAAATCCATGCAGGATAAGCCAGCGCCATCCAATAACGAATATCAGTAACCGCAATTACCAACATAACAACCAGGGCAAATCCAAATCGAATTGCATGTCTTGAAGCCCATGGATCAATTTCACCACCAGCAACGGAATAAAGCATCGCCGTTCCCGTTGCCGCCAGCAAAACAACCACTCCAATGATAACCCAGTTCAAGCTCATCAATCTTTGGAGAACTGATTTTTTGACTGTGCGAGGACCAAACATGCGGGCGTTTCCCATCTTTTATACGCCCTCTTCATCTATTGAAGCTTGCGAAGCCTCAGTTTCTGTTACTCCAGAAGCCTTGATTGGTTGTTGAAGCTCATTATTATCTGCTGGCATCAATTCCAATGCTTTATCCAAAAGTGCCCTGCCAATTGGGGCTGCAGTACTAGCTCCGCCACCACCATGTTGAACCAATATTGAAACGGCAACACGAGGATTATCAACAGGTGCATACCCAACAAAGAGGGCATGATCTCTGGCCGCCCATGGCTTCTCACTGTTTTCAAGAACACCTGTTTGACGTTCAGCAGTTGTAATACGGCGAACTTGGGCAGTTCCTGTTTTGCCAGCTTGTTTTACTGCAGTCTTTTTCCGACGGAAATCATGGGCTGTACCCTTTGGCTCCATAACCATTTCCATACCGCGCCTAACTGTACGCATATGTAATGGATTCACCTGCATCTTGTTAAAAGAACCAGCTTCAATGGAGGAGATATTACGAACCAATTTTGGGTAAATTTCACTGCCAGTAGCTAAACGCGCAGTCATCACCGCTAACTGCAGCGGCGTGGCTAGCATGGCTCCCTGTCCAATCGATACATTCAAAGTTTCCCCCAAATGCCACTGTTCCTCAAGAAAGTCACGCTTCCAACGACGATCAGGCACAAGACCACTGCGTTCGCCGTCAACACCCATGTTAAACGTACTCCCTAAACCAAAACGCCGCGCCATTTCAGCTATATGGTCAATATCCAGCTTTTCTGCAATTTCGTAAAAATATACATCACAGCTATTTGCTATACCACCCAGCAAATCAAGCCTTCCGTGCCCCCGATTTTGCCAACAATGGAACGTATGACTACCCAGCCGGTGTTTACCATTACAATAGAACTCAGTTTCTGACGTTATAACCCCTTGTTCCAATGCAGCTAAAGCAACCAGCATTTTAACTGTAGAACCGGGTGGAAATTGACCTGTAAGAGACTTGTTCAAAAGTGGCTTTCGCGGATCATTTAGCAAACCATTATAGTTTTCCTGACTAATGCCACGCGTAAATTCATTTGGATCATAGGTTGGCGCAGATGCCAACGCCAGTAGCTCGCCGTTCCTTACGTCAATAACAACTGCCCCTGCAGCTTCTTCTCCCAACTGCTCTAGGGCAAGCTTTTGCAGCTCTATATCCAACGTTAAATTCAAATCCTGACCACGGGTGGCATCTTGCCTTGGCGGCAACTCTCGAATTTCTCGCCCTACTGCGTTAACCTCAACCCGTCGAGCGCCCGCCTGCCCCCTCAAATCATCCTCAAAACGTCGTTCAAGGCCTTGTCGACCCACCTTAAAACCCGGCAGTCGGTACATTCGATTCAAGGCGACTTCATCATCATTAGGACGAGCTAAATATCCTACAATATGCGCTATATCACGGCCATCAGGATAATAGCGGCTTAGGCCAGAATCCGTCAAAACACCTGGGAGATCGGGCATTTCAACATTTACACGGCTGAATGTTTTCCAATCTAGGCCTTGTGCAACAGAAACGGGTAGAAACTTTCTTTGTCGTTTTATCTGGCGAACAACCCGAGCAAGCCTGCGTTGATCAAGCTTCAAGATATGCGTAAGTTTTGTCAGAGTTTTTGTAACGTCACCAGCTTGTTCCGGGATAAGATAAACCGTAAAATCTGGTGTATTAACCGCTAGCTTAATACCATTTCTATCTAGTATTTCGCCGCGTTCTGGCACAACTAGCCTAGTTGAAATCCTGTTTTTATCAGCACGTAGACGGTACTGTTCACCGTTTACAATTGTAAGATAATAAAGCCTTCCCCCAAGCGCAGTTATGGCAAGGCCCTGAACACCTGCCAGTATCAATGCTCGTCTGCTAAACGCCTGATATCTTTGTCCTTCGCGCGCCATTTTTCGTTACAAAACCCACCGCCTCAAACGACCAAGTATAAAAGCCACTGGCGCATAGGAAAATGCAGTTACCAGCCATTGTAACGCCAACGGCTTTATCGGCCACAACATACCATTTACGACTGATATAATCACCCATGAGAGGGCATAAAGCGCTAAGGCCAGAACAGAAAAAACCAGCCAGTGCACGACCCGGTTTCGCCCTCGATAATGCTTTAGTTGGCTCAAAACAAAAAGGCGCGCCATTAACAACAGCACCATGTTAAGCCCAAGCGGCACATCCAGCCACAAATCAAGAGCAAACCCAACCGCTGCACACGCACCATATGGCATCAACAAAGGCCGCGACGACAACCAGTAAAACACTGATATCAATACAAGATGAGGCATTGTTACATTTGCGACGCCACTACCAATAGGCAATAACATTAATATCGCCAGAAACAAGGTGACGCCCAGCGGCATCAAACCTACTGGCCCACCTGAAACCATTGGAGATACACCCTTAGCCACTTGGGTTCTCCGCGTCTTCTTCAGGCAACAATGTATCCTCATCTGGCACGGCTTGATAAGCCATAATGCGGACGAAATCTAAAGTACTTAACGAGCCATGTGGCTCCAGATATATATAATCTGCATCAATTTCAGAGACACGAGCGACAGGAATATCCGGCGGGAAAATACCACCATGTCCAGACGTAAGGATACGATCTCCTACTTGCACACTGGTTTCTCTCGGCAAGAACTTTAATCGCAAGAAGCCTTCATTTTGCCCCTCTGCAATTGCCAAAGCACCTGTACGTTCTACTCGCACCGGTATTCTACTATTTAAATCGGTAATCAATAGGACACGGCTAGTCCAGCGACCAACATGAATAACCCTGCCAAGCAAACCATTTTCATCTACGACGGGGTATCCACGCAGTACATTATCTGATGTACCAGCACCAACAAGGACACTACGCTCAAATGTGCCTCCTCCAACGCCAATAACTCGGGCGGTAGCCGCAGGTGGCACCTCTCGTTTGGGCACTTTCAGTATCTGGCGTAGACGTTCATTTTCCCGACCAAGCTGCATGGCTGCTTCACGCCATTGGCGCAGTCGCTCATTTTCATCTTTTAGAGTTTGGTTTTCAATATAAATATCGCCTACACCAGCAAGGCGCTCAAGCCCCCCTTGCACGGCACGTACAGGACGCTCCAGTACATAAAGAACTGGTGCCACAAGATCATTGGCAAAAGCGCGTATTTGTCGGGGAATGCCCGGCCCAAACCCCTCTAAGGTAAGAAGGGCTACAGACACTATCATATAAAACCACAAGGCCTCACGACCGCGGTTTGCGCGGCGAGCCCCCGATCCATTGCCGGGTAATCTGGCAGTCTGCATCGTCGGGCTCAGCGGCTACCTCCCCTAAAAAAAGCCTAGTTATAAAGGACTTAGTAGCTTTCCGTCAAAACAAGGCGAAGAGTTTCATCTTCAAGCGCTCGTCCAGTGCCTAAAGCCACACAAGTTAATGGCTCTTCAGCAAGCGTTACTGGTAGGCCTGTGGCCCGGCGAATAACGGTATCCAGATCACGCAGCATACCCCCACCGCCTGTTAAAACAACGCCTCGGTCAACAATATCTGCAGCCAGCTCTGGTGCTGTGTGCTCAAGCGCCACCTTAACACCTTCAACAATTGCACTCACTGTCTCAGACAATGCCTCAGCCACCTGAAGCTGATTAATCTCAAGTTCTTTAGGTACACCGTTCATTAAATCTCGGCCCTTGATGGTCATTTCTGAGCCAATACCATCTTCAGGCACCAATGCCGTGCCGATTTCCTTCTTAATACGTTCGGCTGTGGCTTCACCTATAAGAAGATTATGATTACGGCGAATATAAGCAATGAGTGCCTCATCCATTTTATCGCCGCCCACACGCACTGACGTGGCGTAAACGATACCACACAGTGATAGCACGGCTACTTCTGTAGTACCGCCGCCAATATCAACAATCATTGAGCCTTGTGGTTCCGTAACAGGAAGCCCTGCACCAATCGCCGCAGCCATTGGTTCATCAATCAAGTACACTTTCCGTGCACCCGCTTGCTCTGCAGATTCCTGAATAGCCTTACGCTCCACTGCTGTTGAGCCCGACGGCACACAAACAACAACCTGAGGGCTGGCAAAAGAACGGTTATGTACTTTTTGAATAAAATGTTTGATCATTTGTTCAGCGACATGAAAGTCAGCAATAACACCATCACGCAGAGGGCGGATAGCCTGAATACCTGAAGGTGTGCGCCCAAGCATAAGCTTTGCTTCATCACCTACAGCCAAAACCCTGTCTCTGCCTTGTTCGCTTTTAATCGCGACCACAGAGGGCTCATTCAAAACAATCCCACGGCCTTTTACATAAACCAAAGTATTTGCCGTACCCAAATCAATGGCCATATCAGACGAAAACATGCCGAGAAGCTTAGATAGCATTTAGTGCCTCTTTCACAATTTAATCAAACCCGTTGGAAGATGACTCCCTTTAGCCGGTTATGGGCTAGAAACTACCATTACACAACTAGAAACCGTAGCTATGACACAGGATTACGGCAAGTTTTTGATTTTTTTCCAATTACTACCGCAAAGCAGAGCCTCCCCATATCTGCAACACGCGCATTAGTTAAAAATTTAGGCAACATTTCGCTTTCATTCTCTTTGATAAGTAGCAAAGCTTTGCCGTGCACGAGGACAGTGCTTATACAAAATGAATATTCAAACTTCAAAAGAGCAACAATAACACCACCCCCTGAAAAAGTAGCGGCGCAAATAATATGCGCCGCCTTACTAGTGCTTCCATTGAGTTTTAAAACTCAAGTACACACCTCCAACTAACGAGCCTTATTTGATACATCACCACGGGACAAATACATCGCTACCGCCAGTGCAGCCGATAAAACTACCATAATACCAAAGGCTGGATTTACGCCCCAAATGAGTAACTCTGAACCATCAGAATAGAACATATCACCGCCGTAACTTCCTCGAATGAAATATGCGAAAACAAATGGGAAGGTAACAATCTGCGAAACTGTAGCGGCTAAAAACAATTGGTTGCGCACATAAGCCAACCATAAAGCAAACACGGCAAATGACGCGTGTGTTCCCAGTTGCCAAACCTCATGCATACGGGCATGACCTGACCAAACAGGGCTGAACAAGTGAGTTACACTGATTTCCTGGTATGGCAAAACCAGAATGTAGAGCAACCCAGCAAGGGCAACCACTATTTTTGTATACATTGTTTCATCCTTCATTATACGGCATTCATTAATATTGACGGCGTCAATTTATATGGTTTATTGACAGTGTCAATATTAATGTGTTGTATTGCCTGAATGAGCCCTACAAAGAAAACTAAGTTCCATCATGGCGATTTACGCAATGCCCTGCTTGTCAGCGCAAAAGAGCTCTTAGATTCTGAAGGTGAAAACGGCGTGACTATCCGTGCAGTCGCACGTAAAACAGGTGTATCACACGCTGCTCCCGTTAATCATTTTGCTGATAGGAAGGCCTTACTCACAGCGCTGTCAGTTGTGCTGTTTGAAGAATTACATACAAGCATAAAGGCCTCGATTTCCAAACAACAAAACAAGGAAGAGCGCGTTCATGCTTTTGTAAATAGCTGCGTTATTTACGGTCTCAGCCACCCAGAACGCTACAAACTATTATGGCGTCAGGAGTTATTCGAAACAGATAACCCTGCCCTTCAAGCTGTGATGAACTGCCTGTATGCGGATTTTATGGAAACCTTAAGTGGCCTTGTGGACGAAACAAAATGTGATCTAAACACAGTAGCTGTGACGCTATGGTCTATGTTTCACGGCTATACATCTATGCGGCTAAACGGCATGTTTGAACCCATGACAGACACACACACAAACGAAGCCCGGCACGAAGCAATGTTCCGATCTTACATCAAAAGCCTGCGGAATTAATACCAGTTCATTACTCCGTCATTACTCCGTCATTACTCCGAAAGACTATCAAATTTTTACTTTTTCGGCTTTTACACCTGTTGCCATAGTGCATTATGAATATCTTAAAGATCAAAAATCGGCCATCGCACACCTGATGCTTGCATTTTCAACCTAAATATATAATTTTACAATTATACCTTTTATTGGATTGGGGGATTAATCATGAAAAAGGCAGCCATTCTTGCCTGCTTGGCACTTTCTGCTTGTCAAGCATCTACGACACAACAACACGCCATAGACCGCGTAGTTCTTGAGGTTCCACGAGAAATCAAGACTAAGCCCATCGCATTTGAAAAAGTAGTGATAAAAATTAGACGAGGCCAGTCTATCGGTAAAATTGAAGGTGGTTGGTTATGCCTAAAACAAGGCGAGATAAAAGTTCGCTCAGGACGCCATCAAATCAATGACGAAACTTTCACAGATGTCTTTCGTGAAGAGCTACTGAATGCAAATTACAACGTAGTTGGCGACCCAGATGCCCTATTTGAAGACAGAAGCAAAGCAAGTGCTGAATTCAGAATTGCAGGATTAGTGACAAACATCGAAGCCAACATTTGTTATCCGAATTCCGGCTTGGGGAATATCACCAAGTCTTCAGGGAGTGCATTTCTTGAAGTTGATTGGCAAATATACAGCACCTTAAATCGGAAAGTTGTGTATCGCAAAACTACACGGGGCTCGTATGAAAGTGATGGTGTGCAAGAAGGCAATGAAGATTTAGTGTTAGAAATGGCCTTTTCCAACGCTGTGTCAAATTTACTTGCTGACCAAAACTTTTTTAATCTGGTCACAATCCCTACAAACCAGCAACGAGAAAAGTTCAGTCCATTACTTGTTGATTTAATTGCCCAGCCAATCAACAGTAAAGCCCGAGAGATTTCGGACACTTTAAAGTCAGTCGTAACAATCAAGTCGACTAATGGTCATGGCTCAGGTTTCTTAATTAGCAGAGATGGCTATATTATTACTAACGAGCATGTAGTTGGTGACGCCAAACGTGTGAACATCATGTTTGAATCCGGCGTTGAGCTTGTCGGCGAAGTAATTCGAACAGAATCGTTACGTGACGTTGCGCTCATAAAAGCGCCACTAAACAAAGCAATTCCAATGTCAATTGCTAGAAATGAAGCCCTCATTGGTGCCTCAGTGTATGCTATCGGGTCACCACTAGCGGAAGATTTGCATGGAACAGTTTCAAGTGGCATCATTAGCGCCAAAAGGAACCTACAAGATCAACCTTACATCCAAAGCGACGTGAATGTTCGACCAGGCAGTAGTGGCGGACCTCTATTGAATACAAAAGGACAAGTTATTGGAATAACCGTATCAGGAAAAACTGATCAAGGGGCAACGGCTGGTCTCAACTTTTTCATCCCAATCCAAGATGCTTTGGCTTCTTTAGGTTTAGAAAACCATTCAGAGTAATCTGCTTTGACATTCATAGCGGAGAGTTTTTCAGGAAAATTCTCCGCTATTTTTTCACTTACTGCGCAGCTACAGGCCCTGGGGCTTTTTTCTCGCGTTTCACCAATAACTTATTGACTGCAGACACATATGCACGCGCTGCGGCTGTAACCGTATCCTCGTGAGCACCCTGCCCGTTCACAGTGCGGCCTTCATGCTCCAGTCTCACAGTACATTCAGCTTGCGCATCAGTACCCTGTGTTACTGCATGCACTTGAAAAAGCTGCAAATGCGGCGTCATTTTGATTAGTTCTTTCACCGCATTAAATGCGGCATCAACCGGCCCTGACCCATAAGTTACCGTTTTTAGCTTATCTCCATCCACTGTCATCGTGATATCACACACTGCTGACCCATTGCTGGATGAGTATGTATTCACATTAATAACCTGCATACGGTTTGCCCAAGTGGCAACTTCATCATCTACAAGTGCAATGATATCTTCGTCATAAATGTTTTTCTTACGGTCCCCCAATGCCTTAAAGCGTCTGAAACACTCTTGAAATGCATTATCACCAAGCTCATAGCCCAAATCTTCAAGCTTATCCGCAAAAGCATGACGGCCTGAATGCTTGCCCATTGTAAGGGTTGATTTAGTAACACCAACGGATTCTGGTGTCATAATTTCATAGGTTTCTGCGGCCTTTAAAACACCGTCCTGATGGATACCGCTTTCGTGTGCAAACGCATTGGCACCCACAATTGCCTTGTTATTTTGAACCGCAAAACCAGTTACGGTAGAAACCAGCTTGCTAGCGCGCATAATTTCGGTTGTTTCGATATTTGTGTGCCAAGGCAATATGTCACTGCGGGTCTTAAGAGCCATCACGATCTCTTCCATCGCGGCATTACCAGCCCGTTCACCAATACCATTGATGGTGCATTCAATTTGCCGTGCGCCGCCAGCAAGACCAGCCAACGAGTTAGCTACAGCAAGCCCCAAATCATTATGGCAATGTGTTGAGAATATCACCTTGTCTGAATTAGGCACGTTTTCAATCACAGATTTAAACATCCCGGCATATTCTTCTGGCACACCGTACCCAACTGTATCAGGCAGATTAATTGTTGTGGCACCAGCCTTAATTGCCGTTTCAACGGCACGATACAGAAAATCCATATCGGTTCGTGTAGCGTCTTCCGCGCTCCATTCCACATCATCCACATATCCACGCGCATGACTGACCGACTTATGGATTGCATCAATAACCTCTTCCGGTTCCATTTGAAGTTTTACCTTCATATGAAGCGGGCTAGTGGCAATGAAGGTATGGATACGGCCGTTTGCTGCAGGCTTAATAGCCTCTGCGGCTCTATCAATATCACCGAGGGCTGCCCGTGCGAGCGAACAAACGGTCGAGTTTTTAATACGCTCAGCGATACGCTTCACACATTCAAAATCTCCATTCGATGCTATTGCAAAACCAGCCTCAATTACATCAACCTTCATTGTATCCAACACTTCGGCAATGTTGAGTTTTTCTTCAATTGTCATTGATGCACCGGGCGACTGTTCTCCATCGCGCAGTGTAGTATCAAAAATCCGCACACGGTTAGCTTCACTGTGTGACATGGCCTTATCCCTAATTTTGTACAAATATAAAAAGTGAAATCATCTGGCTGTATCCCCTAAGCACGGTACCGCATTTTGCGTTACAAGCCTGCGTGCTTAAGGGCCTATAAGTCGGCCTGCACCTAGTAGAAGTAGCGATAATAAAAAGCTAATTCCCCAAAAAGCCTGAATGCACAGCGCAGCACCAAAGCATGAAGCACTTGCATAGGCTTGTGATTGCTGGCGATTATATCGCTTAATTTCTGTGCTTTGTATGTCTGTGCTCTGCCACATTGCTCGACTAAAATCCTTATGATTTTTCGAGTGAACCTTCAGGCATATCGCCTAAGGCAATGATGTACCAAATTACAATGTTTTCGCAAGAGCTTATTTTGTGAAATTATATTTCAAAAATTAGAATTAAATCATCATTTTGAGTAAGATTTCATTTATTCCCGGATAAATCCAAGACATAATCTATCTCGTCACACCATTCGCCTTTCACAAGGCTTCGTTTTTCATGTACAGGCCCTGCAACAAAGCCTAGCTTTGACAGCACCTTGCCTGATGCAGGATTGCGAACATCAATTTCTGCTTTCACCTGCCGCGCCCCCATTGCCCGTGCCGCAACCGGGATAACCGCACCAACAGCTTCCGTTGCATAGCCTTTACCCCAATGATCGCGGGAAATACTATACCCAACATGCAGAGCGCCATCCCCATTGGGGCTAAACCCAAGGCCAATATCACCTACAGGGGCACCAGTTTCGCGCTCTTCCACAAAAACCTGCATCCATGCGCCTATTGGCAGCTCTATAAATGCAGCCTGCTCTCTGCAAAATGCCTCGGCCTCCTGCATAGGATATGGGTATGCCCATAGAGTATAACGCGCAACATCAGCATCACTACGCCAACCATGAAACGCTGCAGCATCACCAATTCCAAACTGGCGTACAGTCAGGCGTTCTGTGATAATTGGTAGATCTTCAATCATTTCGAAACCGTAACAGAAATTTGTTCATCAAGAAAATAAAACACAATTTATATCGTGCCCCAATTACAGTTTTTACACTAAACCTTCACTGGAAGCTGAATAAGATACAAGCCCCCCATCATCATCACGCAACCGGAAACCCGCGTAATATCCAACCGGATTTGAGGGACACCAAACAAAGCAAAATGATCTATCGCGAGTGAAGCCGCCATCTGCCCCAAGAAAACAGCCATAATCACATTGGCTGCTCCTAGCTGCGGCACAAAGAGCAATACAGCTGTCACATAAATAACGCCCAAGGCACCACCAATATATAAATACCAGGGCACATTCACAAAATCAGATACTTTGGGAAAGCTTGCTCTGAAGGCAATTAATGCAAATGAAATAGTTATTACGCCAACTAAAAATGAAATAAAACTTGCATGCAATGGATGCTGCAGCACCTTACCAAGGTGAGCATTAATAACCCCCTGCAAGGCAAGAAAGCCCCCTACAACAACTGACGCAATAAGCATATACTGTGATTTCACACGCTACCTCCGATGGCCTTCCTGAATAGAAAGAGTGATATATTTCTGGCTTAATAGCCAAGATAAGGCACGCCCTATCATTCATCCCTACAAAAAAGGGACCTTACCCTCCTTTTACTTACCCACACCATAAAAGTGGTGCAGGTAAGTTTCCAGAGAACAAAGTCCCAAATTTATATATCTATGCCTAGCTTAGTATTAAAGGTGGTACTTGACCGAAAGCCCCCACCAACGTGGGCGAGCATATGACTCTTGCGTGTACCCACCGAATGAGGACACATCAAAACCAATAATCTGATGGCGAGAGTCGAACACATTGTGCACAAGGAATGCTGCTTCCCAGTTACCTTCGTCAGCCATCCAAGTCAGACCAAGATCAACCTTTGCATAACCATCAAATTTGTGTGCAGTGAAGTTACGCAAATTGTGGAAGAAGCTAGACTGATAAGTTGCACTTGCTTGCGCGGCCATCTGGCCATTGAAAGCATCCCAGGAATAACGTGCGACACTCGATAGCTGCCACTTTGGGGTATATGGCGGCGTTACATCTGCCTCCAGCCCTGGTGCAATGGTAACATCCTTAACATCTGCATCGGTGTAAGATACCCCCATGAGAAGATCCAAGTTTTCAATCGGAGATGTGGTTAACTCAAGCTCAAAGCCCATATATTCAGCATCATTGTTGGTAACTGCGCCTGAGTTATTGGTCCAAGTGAATGCCTGATAATCATTATAATCATAATAATATACAGAGCCATTCAAACGCGTGATACCATCAGCAAATGTCTTTTTGAAGCCTGCCTCATATGAAATCAGAACTTCTTCCCCGTAAGGGATTTGCTCGTCAGTTAATGTAACACCGTCAAAAAGCTTGGCATTAAAACTGCCCGCTTTCACGCCGCGGTTAACACCGAAGTAAAGCAAAGTGTCATCGTTTGGCGTATACTCAAGCTGTAGTTTACCTGACCATAAAAAGTCGCTCGTACTATCAGAAAAGTCTGCGCGTGGAATAAACCCATTTGATGTTTCTGTCTCAACCAACCGATCATCAGTATTTAGGAATTCACCAATGGTTTGTTTGTAATCTTTTTCTTCAACCACACCACGGAAACCAGCAACCAAGGTCCACTCCTCGTTCAAGTCATAATCAACTTGCCCAAACATAGAGTATGAATCTGTTTTTAGTTCTCCTGTTGTATTGTCCTCAAACGGATCAAACACAACTCCATCCAAGCCAAACACAATTTGCGGGAAACCAACCAAAAACGGTGAGTTTTCTGAGTAAGCCAAACCTTGAGTTACGTCAGTTTTAACATGAAGATAGAAAAGGCCAGCAACCCATTTCATTCTGTCAGCTTCACCGTTTAAGCGGATTTCCTGACTGAACTGATCAATTTCGCCGTCAGACTGGAACAATGCAAGCGGCGTTGGCGATTGGTCAGAATCGAGGCTAACAGAACGTTCAAAGTTCTTATAATCTGACATAGCTGTCAAAGTACCCCAATCATACTCTTTCGTGTATTTCGCCGCAAAACCAATAGATTCGATTTTGTTTTCATCTGTGAATGCAAAATCTTTTGATGTCAGATTCCCGCTGCCATCAGGATCAATATAACCAAATAAATCGCCGCCAACTACCGGACGAACACCGTCGGTGTCACCGTCAGCAAACATGTTGATACATGAGCCATCTACAGCAGAAAGCGCCTCACAACCCGACAAAACATCACGGGAATAAAGCGTGTCAACATGTCGACCTTCAGCATCAAGAACAGCCACGGTGCCTGCGTTTTGATAAGGGCCTTCACTTTTTGTGGTCTCTGAGAAGTTCGCACTCAGCCATAGCTCAGAGGAATCGTCAAAGTCAAATTGCACCTGAGCCCTAACAGCCAAAGTATCGTCATTATAACCATCTTGGCCACCGCCTGGCGTGCCTGCGTTGCCCTGCGCGTCTGTGCCAGTGTAAACGTTCTCTAGAATCTCATCATGCTGGTTATACATCACAGATAGCCGAGCAGAGACCATGTCGCTCAACGGTCCACTGATAGCACCTTCAACGCGCGTCTGATTATAGCGTCCATAAGTGAGGTCTAAATACCCTTCAGTATCACTGGTTGGCTTGTTCGTAATTGTATGAACAAGACCACCCGTGGCATTACGGCCAAACAGTGTTCCTTGTGGGCCTTTAAGAATTTCCACACGGTTCACATCAAACATACCAAATGTTTGCGCCTGTGTACTCGCCAAATACCCTTCATCTACATAAACAGCTACCGGTGCTTCAGCCAAATCTGCAAAATCATTTTGCACTACACCGCGAATGGCAAACAATGCACGCTGACCACCAAGGTCCCCTGCCATTGTTACACCCGGAGAGAACGCAATAATATCTGTGCTTGTCTCAATCCCCATCGCATCCATTTGACGGCCAGAGAAAGCCGAAACTGCAATCCCAACAGTCTGAACAGATTGTGACCGCTTCTGCGCAGTTACTGTGATTTCTTCGAAAATGAAATCTACTTCATCATCTGCCGCATCAGCAGATTCCTGGCCATAAGCTGCCACCCCCGACATTAACGAAAGCCCTAAAGCTGATGTTAATGCAGAAGTGATCAATAGAGACCGACGTTTCGATTTTTGGTTCGAACGAAGATAATTTTTCAAAAAATTTCCCCAATAAAGCTACTTAGTCATACAGACTATTTTTTTCTAACAGAACAAAGTGAATCATTAGGGCTTACTCCTCGAACAAACCCATTATGCCTTTAATAGCAAATACTTAGATCACATCACCCCCAAAACTAACATTACAGCCGTTACCGACCGTCCCGGCTGCATAGCAAGGTTTTAGTTAACAAAAGGTTGAAGTTTCCATCAGAATTAGTGTGATTCAGCAAATAATCGGTCATTTTTTTGCATATCTTGCATGCATATTTGCATAACTAAAAAT
>Ga0316207_10002944_pt1 | contig 16538 bp, 16 predicted proteins | sample 6weekpyrite_MG_FD_204943 | JGI IMG/M metagenome (GOLD analysis project Ga0316207, IMG submission 204943) | Microbial mat bacterial communities from mineral coupon in-situ incubated in ocean water Damariscotta River, Maine, United States -... | ecosystem: Environmental > Aquatic > Marine >...
TCTGGCAGACGCGCGCCACGCAAAGGAGCCCCGCCATGCCCGTTCCCGCCCCGGTCCTGTACCCGCCGTTCAACATCCTGCGGCTCAGCCATGTGGAATATCGCGTGACCGATCTGGCCAGATCGCGCGCCTTTTACGTCGATACGCTGGGGTTGCAGGTGACATACGAGGATGCCGGCGTGATCTATCTGCGCGCGATGGAGGAACGCGGCCATCACTGCATCTCGCTGGTGCAATCGCAGCGCGCCAATGTCGGCGTGCTGGGGTTCAAGCTGTTTGATGCGCCCGATCTGGACAAGGCCGCCGCCTATTTCAGCGCCAGGGGCTTGCCGGTGGAATTTATTGAACGCCCGTTCATGGGCCGCACGCTGCGCACCCGCGATCTCTGGGGCATCCCGCTGGAATTCTACGTGAAAATGGACCGGCTGCCGGTGATCACCCAGCAATACGCGCTGTACAAGGGCGCAAAACCGCTGCGCATCGACCATTTCAACATCTTCGCGGCGGAGGTGGACGCGGCGGTGGATTTTTATACCGGGATCGGCTTTCGCACCACCGAATACACCGAGGACGAAGAGACAGGCCGCGTCTGGGCGGCCTGGATGCACCGCAAGGGCGGTGTGCATGACGTGGCCTTCACCAACGGCACCGGTCCACGCCTGCACCACACCGCGCTCTGGGTGGCGAACCCGCTGAACGTCATTGACCTATTGGATCTGATGGCCACCACCGGCTGGGTCGATGCCATAGAGCGCGGCCCCGGCCGCCACGGCATATCCAACGCGTTCTTTCTGTATGTGCGCGATCCCGATCTGAACCGGATCGAGATTTATTGCTCGGACTATCAGACGGTCGACCCCGATCTGGAACCGATCCGCTGGGATCTGAAAGATCCGCAGCGCCAGACCCTGTGGGGCGCGCCGGCACCACGGTCCTGGTTTGAAGAGGGCAGCCTGTTTGACGGGGCCGAATTGGCTGACAGCGATCTGAAAGCCCGGCCGATCATCGCGCCGTAACCGGTGCGACGCGGGCGCGCCAGAACAGAAGAATGCCTCCGGCGGGGATATTTTGGCAAAGCGAAACGGCAACAGATGCGGTTTGCGACGGTCCGGGCAGAGGGGCGGCAGCTTTGCGGGTCTGTGACCGACGCGGGATTCACGGCGCTGAACCGGGCGTTTCCTGTCTGGGCGGACCTGCGGCAGGTGATCGCCGCAGACGGTCTGGCGCAGTTGGCCAAGGCAGCGCGCGCCGCGGCGGTGACGCATGTTTCGGGCTTTGTCTACGACACCCCGGTGCCGAACCCGGAAAAGATTATCTGCGTCGGGGTGAATATCCCCGCGCGCAATGCCGAATACAGGGATGGCACCGAGGCGCCGCAGAACATGTCGCTTTTCCCGCAGTTCGCAGATCCTTCGTGGGCCACGATGTGCCGTTGATCCGGCCCAAGGCCCGCGACAAGCTGGATTACGAGGGCGAGATCGCCATCGTCATCGGCAAGGGCGGGTGGCATATTCCCCAGGCCGATGCCTGCGACCACATCGCCGCCCTGACCCTGTGCAACGAGGGCAGGCTGCGCGACTCGATGCGCCATGCGAAATTCAACGTACCGCAAGGCAAGAATTTTGGCGGCTCGGGCGCGATGGGGCCGTGCCTGATATTTCCAACCAACTCGGAAAGGATCGAATGGACAACCTGTTGAAAGCTCACATCCAGGGGGCCACATCGGGCTGGCCGGGTTTCTTGTCGGGCTGTCCTGGGTCTGGCTCGGCATCATGCTGGAGCAAGAGGAAGGCTTCATCGACATCAGCCGCACCCAACTGGTGCTGGTCTGTTCGGCACGCTGTCAGGCTCGCCGATCGCGAATGTGGTCAGCACCGGGGTGTTTACCATCCCGATCATGGGCGTGATCGCCTTCCTGATGGCCGATGTCACCGGCATCCCGTATTTGCAGATCGTGCTTGCCAAAATCCTCTTGAGGGATTTTGTGTCGCACATCTGTCCGGCGAGTGTTAATACACGGCAAACATGGGTTAACCATTTGTAAACGCGCAATGTTTCGCGCGCGAAACATTTTCAGCCGAGGGCTCGACACAGGACCATGACCAAAACAGCGAAAAACATCCTGTTCATCATGTATGATCAGTTGCGGTTCGACTACCTCAGCTGCGCGGGCCACCCGCATCTGCACACGCCGAATTTCGACCGGGTCGCGGCGCTGGGCGTCCGTTTCAGCCGCGCCTACGTGCAATCGCCGATCTGCGGCTCGTCGCGGATGTGCTTTTATACCGGCCGCTACGCGCAAAGCCACGGGGCCGAATGGAACGGCTTTCCGCTGCGGGTCGGCGAAAAGACCCTGGGCGATCATTTGCGGCAGGCGGGCATGGACTGCTGGCTGATCGGAAAGACCCATATGCGGGCGGATCTTGAAGGGATGCAGCGGCTTGGCGTCGATCCCGACAGCATCATCGGCGTGCGCACCGCGGAATGCGGTTTCGACGTCTGGGTGCGCGATGACGGCATGGTGCCCGAGGGCCCGGACGGCAGCTATGACGGCCGCGTCTCGCCCTATAACGAATGGCTGAAACAACAGGGCTATCCCGGCGACAATCCCTGGTCACAATATGCCAATTCCGGCATCAGGGATGGCCAGATCGCCCCGGCCTGGCTGATGGAAAATGCCGACCGGCAGGCCAATATCCGCGAGCAGGACAGCGAAACCCCCTGGCTGACCGACCGCGCACTTGAATTCCTCGACGAACAGGCCGCGTCGGATGCGAACCCCTGGTGCGCCCATCTCAGCTATATCAAACCGCACTGGCCCTATATCGCGCCCGCGCCCTATCACGACATGTACGGTCCCAACCATGTGCCCGCGCCGCTGCGGCACCCGTGCGAGCTGGACAATCCGCATCCGGTTTTCGCCGAATTCGCGATGAGCAGCATCGGCAAATCCTTTCAGCGCGACGAAACCCGCAAAAAGGTGATCCCGGCCTATATGGGCCTGATCAAACAATGCGACGACCAATTGGGCCGGGTGCTGGATCACCTTGAAGCCACCGGGCAAATGGACAGCACGATGATTGTGCTGACCAGCGATCACGGCGATTATCTGGGCGATCACTGGATGGGTGAGAAGATGTTCATGCACGACGCCTCGGTGAAGATCCCGCTGATCATCTATGACCCCTCATCGCGGGCTGACGGCACCCGGGGCAGCACCTGTGACGAATTGGTGGAATCGATCGATCTGGCGGCGACATTCGTTGAAGCTGCCGGTGGCGAGGTGCCGACACATTGGATCGAAGGGCGATCCTTGCAGCCGTTCCTGCATGGCGAGACACCCGAGGCATGGCGCGAATTCGCGATCAGCGAGTACAACTATTCGCTCACGACGGCCGCGGCCCGGCTGGGCGTCTCGGATGAAGACGCGCGCCTGTTCATGGTGGCGGACAAACGCTGGAAGCTGGTTCATTTCGAGGGCGGCTTTCGCCCGATGCTGTTCGATCTTAAAACCGATCCCGAGGAATTCACCGATCTGGGCAGCAGCCCGGACCATGCGGATGTCATCGCGAAAATGTACGGTTATCTGGGCCAATGGGGCCGGCGCCAGTCGCAACGCGGCACCCGGTCCGCGGCCGATCTGGCGCGTATGCGCGGCGCCTCGCGCAGCCGCGGCATCGTGCTGGGCGCTTACGATGAAAATGACATCGACGCGGATCTGATCGCGAAATACACCGGTCCCGCCAAGGCGGACTACCGCAGCTAAAGCACGACCGGAACAGTTTCTCGACTGACCCAGATCATGGCGCGGCTTCGCGATCCATGGCCGAATTCTTGCAAGAATTCGAAACGGAATTTTAGAAAATTCCGAGCGCGGGTTGCAAAGGGAGAGTTGCGATGTCGTCGGAAGCACTTGTTTTCTGGTCTCTGCAAGCCCCCGGCTGGCTGTTGGTGGCTTATCTGGTGCTGGCGCAATGCCTGTCTGCGCTCAGCTACCGGCTGGGCGTGCGCATGGGCACGCAAGAGCCTGCAAGCCGGATCACCGAGGTCGGGGTTGCGTTCTGGTGGGGGCTGGCGCTGGCGGATCTGGTGTTTTACACGCCGCTGCTGGCGCTTGGGCTGTACGGCCACTGGACCGGCAGCCCCTGGGGGCCGCTGGTGCTGGCTGCGGCCCTGGGCATAACCGTCTACTGGCCCATCGTCAGCCTGGCCACCGTCGCCCGGGCCCGCGCCGCCCCGGGCTGGTCGCTGCCGAAAGAGCGGCAATACTGGATCGTGCTGCCACTGATCGCGGGCTGGGGGGCATGGGGGCTTTGGGCTCTGGCCGCGCCGTTGCGCGCCGCTGCGGTTGCCATGTAGGCCCTCGCGGCCTAATTGGGTTTCATCGGCGCTGCCATTCCGGGCGCCGCGAAAAACGGAACCCGTATGGCCAGCCTCATCGTCTATTTCGCCCACCCTGGCCACCGGTTTTCTCATGTGAACGCCGAAATGTTCGCTGAGGCCCAGGCCGTGACGGGCATCACCCTGGTCGATCTTTACGCCGAATACCCGCGCTTTGACATCGACATCGACCGCGAGCAGCAACGCCTGCTGGATCATGACGTGATCCTGTTTCAGTTTCCGCTGTTCTGGTATTCGACACCTTCGCTGGTCAAGGAATGGCAGGATCTGGTGCTGGAGCATGGCTTTGCCTATGGCGCGGGCGGCACCCGGCTGGCGGGCAAGCGCATGATGCTGGCGATTACCGCAGCGGGGCCACAGGATGCCTATGCGCCTGAAGGATACCAGCATCACCACCTGCGCACGTTCCTGCGCCCGCTGGAGCAGACAGCGACCCTGTGCAAGATGCGGTTCCTGCCGCCCTATGTGCTGTATGGCGCGCTGAAAGCGCCCGCCGCCGGGCAGGTCGCACCGCACGCCACAGGCTACAGGCGGCTGTTGGAAGGGTTGCGCGACGACCGCTTTGATGCGCCAGACGCGGGTCCGCAGCAGGTGCTGACCCACGATACCTTGCCGCTGCACAAAGAAGGATAGGACATGGAAGGTTTCCTGCTGCTTGCCTTCATCTTTCTGATCGCCGGGGTGGTTGCCGTGCCGGTCGCCTCGCGTCTTAGGCTGGGGTCGGTGCTGGGCTATCTGATCGCGGGCATCGCGATCAGCCCGCTGCTGGCGGCGCTGCAGGTGGATGTGATCAGCCTGCAGCATTTCGCCGAATTCGGCGTGGTGATGATGCTGTTTCTGGTCGGGCTGGAGCTGGAACCCCGGATGCTGTGGGCGATGAAGGCCAAGCTGCTGGGGCTGGGCGGGTTGCAGGTCGGGCTGACGGCGCTGGCGGTGATGGGCGTTGCGGTGGTGCTGGGCCAGGCCTGGAGCATTGCGCTGGCGATCGGGCTGATATTCGCATTAAGTTCAACCGCTATCGTGTTGCAAACGCTCAATGAAAAAGGGTTGATGAAAAGCGATGGCGGGCAGGGCAGCTTTCAGGTTCTGTTGTTTCAGGACATCGCGGTGATCCCGATGCTGGCGCTGATCCCGCTGCTGGCGATGCCTGAACTGATGGGACTTGCCGACAGTGCGGGCGGCGCGGGCAGCGGCCACGAGGCGGTGGTGCAGGCCGGGGCCACCAGCAGCCATGACGCAGGGGCTGCGCCGGAAACGACCAGCAGCCACGACACCGGCCCCGGTTTCGTTGAATCGCTGCCCGGCTGGCAGCGCGGGCTGGTGACGATTGCCGCCATTGCTGCCGTGGTGCTTGGCGGCTCGCTGCTGACCCGCCCCGTCTTTCGGTTCATTGCCATGGCGAAGCTGCGCGAGCTGTTCACCGCCACCGCGCTGATGATGGTGATCGGTATCGCCCTGCTGATGAGCCTGGTCGGCCTGTCCCCCGCGCTGGGCACATTCCTGGCGGGGGTGGTGCTGGCCAACAGCGAATACCGGCACGAGTTGGAAAGCGACATCGACCCGTTCAAGGGCCTGCTGCTGGGGCTGTTTTTCATGACCGTCGGGGCGGGCATCGATTTTGCGCTGCTGTTTGACAATCTGGCGGGCATCCTGGCGCTGACGCTTGGCCTGATCGCGCTGAAAGCCGGTGTTCTGCTGGCGCTGTCCTTTATGTTCAGGATCGGCGGCGCGGATCGCTGGCTGTTCGCGCTGGGGCTGGCGCAGGCGGGTGAATTCGGGTTCGTGCTGCTGGGGTTCAGCGTGACCAACCAGGTGATACCGGCGCCGCTTGCGGATCTGTTGCTGCTGGTGGTGGCGCTGTCGATGTTGCTGACCCCGGCGCTGTTCATCGCCTATGAGCGGCTGATCCTGCCGCGTCACGCGGGCCGGGCGGAGCCTGATGACGCGATCGACGACGAAGCCCCGATCATTGTCGCCGGGCACGGGCGGTTCGGCGGTATCGTCAACCGGATGCTGCTGGCGGGCGGGCATAAGACGGTGGTGCTGGATGTTAGTTCGGCGCAGCTGGAGATGCTGCGCGCCTTTGACATCAAGGTGTTCTTTGGCGATGCCTCGCGCCCCGATCTGCTGCATGCGGCGGGCATCCACGCGGCCCGGATGCTGGTGGTGGCGATTGACGACGCGGAACAGGCAGTTGAGCTGGTGCGCCATGTCAGTCAGACGCACCCCGAGGTTTACATCGTCGCCCGTGCTCTGAACCGCGAGCATGTCTATCAGCTGTATGCGGCGGGCGCGCGCGACATCATCCGCGACACGTTCGACAGCGCGGTGCGCGCCGGGCGCTCTGCCTTGCAGGCGCTGGGCACCCATCCCTATGACGCCGAACGGCAGGCGCAGGGCTTTGTGCGCAACGACCGCCGTTCGCTGCAACTGCTGGCGGAGCTGTATGATCCCGACATTCCGGCGCATGAGAATGCCGCCTATGTGGACCGTGCCAAGGGTCTGATGGCGGAACAGGAGGCCGCGATGCGCGGCGGCTCCAGCGCATTCGGCACACGGATCGACCGTGGCTGGTCGCCCCCCACCGAGCGCGATGTGCAAGAAGAGGCCAAGGGGGCGGACAAGGCGGTGTCCTGAGCCGCAGAGCCGCCTTTCGGAGCGGCCACAAACCGGCTACACCGCGCGTCATGCCGCAAAGCTTTGCCTCCCTTGCCGCGATCCGCGATGCGCCGTTCGATGCGATTATCGACGTGCGCTCGCCCGCGGAATACGCCGAGGACCGCGTCCCCGGCGCGATCTCGTTGCCGGTGCTCAGCAACGCCGAACGCGCCATGGTCGGCACGATCTATACGCAGGACGCCCCGTTCAGGGCGCGCAAGGTCGGGGCGGCGCTGGTGGCGCGCAACGCCGCCGCCCATATCGAGGGACCGCTGGCCGATATGGACGGCGGCTGGCGGCCGCTGGTCTATTGCTGGCGCGGCGGGCAACGGTCGGGTTCGTTCGCTTCGATCCTGTCGCAGATCGGCTGGCGCGCCGATCTGATTGCAGGCGGCTATCGCAGCTATCGCCGCCTGGTGGTCGCCGCGATGCACGAGGCGGCGCTGCCGCAATCGCTGATCCTGTTGGACGGTTACACCGGGACCGCCAAGACCGAACTGCTGGCGCTGTTGGGCGCGCGCGGCGTGCAGGTGGTCGATCTGGAGGGACTGGCGGCGCATCGCGGGTCGCTGTTTGGCGGCACCGGCACGGCGCAGCCCGCGCAAAAGGGCTTTGAAAGCGCGCTGGCGCAGGCGTTTGACCGGTTCGATCCGGCGCGCCCGGTGGTGGTCGAGGCGGAATCAAGCAAGATCGGCGATCTGCTGATCCCCGGGTCGGTCTGGCGTGCGATGCGGGCCGCGCCGCGTTTTCAGATAAGCGCGCCGCTGCAGGCCCGTGCCCGCTATCTGACGCGCAGCTATGCCGATATGGTGGCCGATCCGCAGGTGCTGGCCGCGACGCTGGATCAGCTGATTCCGTTTCATGGCCACGAGGCGGTCAAGGCGTGGCGCGCGCTGGCGCAGGCGGGCGATTTCGTGACCCTCGCCGCCCAGCTGATGCAGCGCCACTACGACCCGCGCTATGCCAAGTCGCGCGGGTCCGGAGTGGATGCCGCCTTGCTGCGCCTCGATCTGCCCGACCTTGGTGGGCAAGACCTGGATCAGGCCGCCGACAGGCTCGCGCTGGCCTGCAATTCCTACCTGCCACCCGGCGTCAGCGCACCGTAATGAATGGCGCGCCTTCCACCAGCCGCCCGATCCGCGCCGCCGCAATGCCCTGATCGCGCAGGCAGGCCAGCGCGGCCCCGGCCTCGGCTGCCGCGACCGACGCCAGCAGGCCGCCCGCGGTTTGCGGGTCGAACAACAGATCGGTGCGCGGACCATCCGGCAGCGACATGCGCGCGGCCACCTGCCGGTTTTCCGGATAAATCGTTGATCGCACGCCCATTTCCGCCAGCTCCAGCGCCCCGGCCATCAGCGGGATGGCCTCCAGATCCAGCTCTGCCGCCAGTCCGGAGGCCTGGCAGATCGCCATCAGATGCCCCGCCAGCCCGAAGCCGGTGACATCGGTCATCGCGTGGGCGGCGCGCAGGGCTTTCGCCGCATCATTCTGCGCGCGCGCCATTTCGGCCAGCGCATCGACCACCCAGTCGCCGCGCGCCTTCAGGGCCATTTCACCGGCCAGTATGGTGCCCGATCCGATCGGCTTGCTCAGCAGCAGAATATCGCCGGGTCGCGCCCCCGCCAGGGTGATCGGCCTGTCCTCAAGCAACCCGGTCACGGTGAAGCCGATGGTCAGTTCGGCGCCCAGCGAGGTGTGCCCGCCGACGATCTCGGCGCCTGCCTGCGCAAAGACTCCGGTGGCGGCGGCCATGATTTCGGCCAGCCAGACCTGCTGCATCGCGGGTTCCATGCGCGGCAGGATCACGGTGGCAAGCGCGGCATGCGGCGCAGCACCCATCGCCCATATATCGCCCAGGGCGTGCACGGCGGCGATGCGGGCCTGCATCCAGGGATCCTGGGTAAAGGCGCGCAGATGGTCGGTGGTGATCACCTGTTGCGCATCCCCGACGCGCAGCACGGCGGCATCGTCGCCCGGGCGCGACAGGATATCGTCGCGGCCGGCGGCGGGCAGATCGGCCAGCACGGCGCCCAGCGTGGCGCCCCCGACCTTGGCGCCGCAGCCGCCGCACAAAGGCGCAGCTCCGCGCAGCGTCTCGCGCAGGCCCAGCGGCAGATCGGGCGGCAACTCAGGCGCGGGCATCACCGGCAAATCTATGAATTTGCGCATGAATTTACGGTCGATCCGGTCTTTCAGCCGCCACAGCCAGGCGCCCTGTGAGCGCAGCGCGAACTTGTCGGCGACAGCGGATTTGCCGCCCAGCGAGATCAGTTTCAGATAATCGCGCTGCGGTCTGAACCGCTGCCGCGCGCCCCCGGTCAGGTCGGCGCGCAGGTTGTGATACAGCACCGGGGCTTCGCGCACCGCAAAAACCCCGGCCTTGGGGCGCGGGGCATGGCCCAGATCGGCGCAATCGCCGACCGCATAGATCGCGGGGTCACTGACCGAGCGCAGGGTAGGATCGACGCTGATAAAGCCCGCGTTCAGGGTCAGCCCGGTGTCGGCCAGCCAGTCCTGCGGCCGCGCCCCCGCGGTGCCCACCACAAGCATCGCGGCAACGCGCGTGCCGTCCTGCAACAGCACGGCATCGGCGGTTATGCGGTCCGGCGCGGCGTGCTCGCGCAGAACGATGCCCAGCCGCGCCATGTTGGCCAGAACGGCGGCGCGGGTCGCGGGGCGCAATCCGGGCAGGGCGGCTGCCTTTTCGATCACCGTGACCAGCGGGCGTTTCACCCCGTCCTGTTGCAGGGCATGGGCCATCGCCATCGCCAGTTCGGCCCCGCCGACGCCAGCGCCGATGACCGCGATCTCGGGGCGCCTGTGGCCTGCCCGCACGGCCTCGCGGAACGTCTGCCAGTCGGCGGCGTAACGGCCGAGCGGCTTGGCGCCGACGCCGAATTCGGTGAATCCGGGCAAGGAAGGCAGGTCGGAACTGATGCCGACATTGATCGAGGCGATGTCATAGGCGACGGGCGGGCGCCCGGTGACATGGATCTGTCGCGCGTCCCGCTCGATCCCGGTGACGGCACCGACGATCAGGCGGGCACCGGCGAACCGGGCCAGCCGCACCAGATCAATCGACAGTTCGTCGCGCGCGTAATGTCCGGCGATATGGCCGGGCAGCATGCCGGTGTAGGGCGCGCTTGGACCCGGGTTGATCAGCGTCAGCCGCACGCCCGGCATCGGCGCCATGCCCCAGCGGCGCAGCACCAACGCATGGGTGTGGCCGCCGCCGATCAGCACCAGTTCGCGGGTCAGGGGCAGGGGGGCTTGCATCATCAATCGCCTTGGCCTTGGTTTGCGCGCAGAGCTAACCGTTGCGGGCGTAAAAGGCGAGAGGGGCAGAGGCATCGGCGAGGCCGCCCCAGCCGGGCCCGGAGCCGGGCGTGCGGGCTGTCAGGGGTCACTCATACCCCGTCATTTCCAGATAGCCGCGCCCCGGATGGCTGCCGCTGGCACGCACCGGGCCTTCCCAATAGGCCACCGAGGTCGACATCCAGCTTTGCGGGTTCAGCGGCGTGATCGTCAGGTCAAGATCGCGCGCGGGCAGTTGCAGGCGCCATTCGGTGGGCACGTCGCGCCCGGCCACCCGCGTTGTGCGCAAAGGGGTCGCGGCCAGCGCGCCCGGCGGCAGGGTCGTCGGGGTGCCATCGGGCGAGATCCAGGTGGCCACGGTATAAGGCGCGCGCGCCGTACTGCGCAATTGAAACCCCATCAGCTTGGCGCCATCCTGAAAGCGCAGCGAAAACCAGTCCCAGCCGGTCTGATCGCTGGCCAGCGGCTGGCTGGACCATTCGCGATCCAGCCAGGCCTGCCCGGTGACAGCGACCGGCCCGCTAGGCAGGGTCAGGCTGCCTGACAGCTGGTAATGCGGCTGTGAATAGTAATAGCTGGCCTGCCCGGTTTCGGATTTCACCGAATAACCGTCCTGCCCTTGCAGAACGATCGGGCCATCCGCCAAAAGGCTGACATCATAGGAAAAATCGGTGCCGGTGGCGGTCATCCGCAGCGCGCCCATGTCGGCGCCCGACAGTTGCCAGTCATCGATCCAGGCGCTGAACGGCTGGGCGGTGACGCCGGCCTGACCGATACCGCCACGCGCCCGCCGCTCGGCCACGAATTGCGTATCGCGCGTGGTGATCGCGGCATGGCCCATCCACAGTTGCGGGCTATCCCAGCTGTCGGTCTGGCCGGGGGCCAGGGCGGTGCGGAACAGGGTCCATTGCAGGCCGTATTCCTGCCCGTCCTCGCCGGTCATGTTGGCGGTCACATACCACCATTCGATGCGGAACTCCGGGTGTGCGCCGTAATCCCGCGGGAACCGCAGCACAGTGCCGGGATCGGGTGTGGCGAAACCTTCGGCATCGCTGCCGAGGCCCAGAAAACCCTGCGCCGCGACGGCGCTGCCCAGCAGGAGTGAACAGAGTGCGATGACCCAGCCTCTAGCGTTCATTGGCAAAAACCTTCAGCAAGTCGGCCGGCGGCGTGCTGGCCAGCTTGCGCGCAGGCCAGAGCGCGGCCAGCACCGCGGCCAGCAGCGACAGCGCGCTGAGCCTGATCCAGTCCCAGGGAAACAGATACATCGGCAGGCGCCAGCCGAACGCCTCGACATTGACCACCGCCAGCAGCAGCCAGGCCAGAAGCAGCCCGACGGGAATCGCGGCCAGCACCGTCAGCAGCGCCAGCATCAGCGCGCGCGCCAGTTCCAGCATAGCCAGCCGCCGCCGCGTCAGCCCCAGCACCCAGACCGGGGCCAGTTGCGGCTGGCGGATTGCGGCCAGCGTCAGCAGGCTGGTCAGGATCGCGAAACCGGCGATGGACAGCGTCAGCACGTTCAGCGCGGCGGTGACGGTGAACGTGCGTTCAAATACCTGCAACGACATCGCCTTGATCGCCGCCTGATCGACGATGCTGTCTGCGGGCAGGCCGAAATCGTCGCGCAGGGCGCGGGCCAGGCCGGGCGCCAGATCGGGCGCGATGCGCACCCCGAACTGGCGTTTTTCGACCTGCGGATAGCGGCGGAGCAAGGGGGCGATGCCGATCAGCACCTGAGCCTCGGGATTGCCGTAATCGCTGTAGACCCCGGCGATGTCGGCGCGCCAGCCGCCGGGCAGATCGATGGCGTCACCGACCCACAGCGCCTGGCGCCGCGCCAGTTGCTCGTTGATCAGGACGCCGCTGCCGGATGCGACTCGGTCCCAGGCGTTTGGGGCGGCGTCCAGCAGCGGCCAGTTCTGCCGGTAGGTCGGGTGATCGGCCACGCCGTAGATCTGCGCAGGCAGCCCGGCCACCCGCGTCCGGAGGTGCCAGATCGGCAGCACGGCATCGGCGCGGGGGGTCAGAAAGGCTTGCAGATCAGAACCTTGCGTGTCGCTGCCGGCGGTGACATACAGTTCGGATACAAGCCGCTGGTCGAGCCAGCCGGTAAAGGTCAGACGGAAGCTGGACACCATGGTGGACACGCCGATATTGGCCGCCAGCGCCAGCAGCAGCGCCATCAGCGCCAGCGACAGGCCGGGCAATTGCTGGCGGGTGTCGGCCCAGAACCACTGTGCCAGCGGGCCGCGCGCCAGGCCCGCCGCGAGGCCCAGCAGCAGGTGCAGCAGCACCGGCAGCATCAGCGCGGCGGCCACCAGCAGTGCGCCCAGCAACACGAATGCCGCGATCAGGCCGGTGCCGAGCAGCCATGCGGCCAGCGCCAGCGCGCACAGGGCCGCGGCCGCCGCGCACAGCACCCAAAGCCGGTCCTCGCCCGCCCGCGCCCAGGCGCGCGGCTGCGCCGGGGTGAGCAGCGGCAGGCGGATCACCCGCCAGATGGCACCCGCCGCAGCGACAGCCGTGCCCAGCACCGCGATGGCCATGCCCGCCCCCCACCATGACGCGCGCAAACTCAGCGTGCCCGAGACCTCGGCGCCGTAAAGCCCGCGCAGCGTGGCCGCCACGTCGGGCAGCAGCGCGGCGGCGATGCCGTATCCCAGCACCATGCCGATCGCGCCCGCCAGCAAGGCCAGCGCCAGAAGTTCCAGTGCGATCAAGGTGACAAGCACATGCAGCGGCAGCCCCAGCGCGCGCAGGGTGCGAAACACCGCCCGGCGCTGTTCAAACGCCAGCCCGATGGCGCCATGCACGATAAACAGCCCGACCGCAAAGCTGAGCAGCCCGAAGGCGGTCAGGTTCAGAAGGAAGCTTTCGGTCAGGGCGGCGATATCGCTGCCGGATTGCGGCGCGCGCAGTTGCAGGGTCGGGGCGATGTCGGTCAGCGGCGCCTGCACGCGCGGCTGGTCGGGCAAAACCAGCAGCCGCGACAGGCGGTTTGGCTGGTTCAGCAGGGTTTGGGCGATGCCGATATCACTTAGCAAAAGCCCCGGCGCCAGGGCATCGCTGACCAGCACGGGCGTAGCTAAGCCATTGAGTTTGCCTGCAGTTTCAGGGGCGGCAAAGATCTGCCCCGGAGGGGTGAAAAATCCGGTCAGATCGGGTGCTGCCGCGGGTGCGACAGGGACCATGCCCTCGGGCGCGGTCAGCGGGTCGACGCCGACCAGCCGATAGCTTTGGCCCGCGATGTCCAGCCGCCCCTCCAGCACCGGGCTGACCTGCCAGCCGGCGCGGCGCAAGGCGATGTAAAGGCCCTGATCGAAACTGTCGCCCTGTTGCGCGATCAGCTGCGGCAGTTGCACCTCGCCCAGCGATCTTGCCGCCGCGTCATAGCTGGCGCGGGCCTGGGCGTTGATCGCCTGCACGCCCGACCACAGCGCGGTTGCCAGCGCCAGGCCGGTGACAAGTGTCAGCAATTGCAAGGGCTTGCGTCGCCAATGCGAGATCAGTGCCCAAAACCCCGTGACCCACATCAGACCAGCTTTCCCGCCGACAGATGCAGGGTTCGATCCAGCCGCGCCGCCAGGCGGCTGGAATGGGTGACCATCAGCAGCCCGGCGCCGGTTTCCGCCACCAGGTCCAGCATCAGGGCCAGCACCGCGTCGCCGGTGGCCTCGTCCAGATTGCCGGTGGGCTCGTCCGCCAGCACCAGTGCCGGGCGCGGCGCCAGGGCGCGCCCGATCGCCACCCTTTGCTGCTGACCGCCGGACAGTTGTTCGGGGTATTTGCGCAGATGATCAGACAGGCCCAGACGATCCGCCAGCACCGCGCACCAACCCGCATCATGCACCCCCGCCAGCCGCGCCTGAAACGCCAGATTGTCGGCGGCGTTCAGTGACGGGATCAGGTTGAACTGCTGAAAGACAACGCCGATCCTGCTGCGCCGCAGATGGGCGCGGCCAGCGTCGTTCAGCCCCGTCAGATCGGTGCCCTCGATCAGGATATGGCCGGAATCCGCCTGATCCAGCCCGCCGATCAGATGCAGAAGTGTGCTTTTGCCGCTGCCGGATTCCCCGCTCAGCGCCACGGTTTCGCCGCGCGACAGGGCAAAGCCGATGCCGCGCAAAATCGCGACGCGGCCGGTTTCGGCGGGGTAGGATTTGTGCAGATCCGTCAGGGTCAGCAGCTGAGTCTTTGTCTCCATGCCCAAAGACTTAGCCTTTGTGACGCCCGCGCACACCCATCATTTCATACGGGACGCGGGGCGTGTCAGTCCGCCTACAGCCCGCTTGGCACGGTTTCAGGTGCCCCCATCGGGCGGCTGGTTGCGGTGACGCCGGTCGGTGCTTTCAGGAAGGCAACGATATCAGAGGCTTGCGTGTCATCCATCGGCGGAAGGTCGATGCCGATGCTGGCCAGTTGCCGTTTCATCCCGATTGCGTCCCGGCGGATGATGAGGCCCGCCGCCGCGGAGCCGGAGGTTGCGCGCGACCTGCCGGAAAGCGGACGGTCAGAGCGGCGGCTCGAACCGTCCATAGCTGCCTTGGGAAAACACCAGAGGCGCGCCGTCGCGCCAGGTGGCTTGTGTGACTTCGGCGACAACGATCCGGTGATCGCCGCCGTCGTGGGTCGCCAGCGTCGTGCATTCAAACCGGGCAAGGCAGCCGTTCAGCAGCGGTATTTTCTGTGCGTTCAATTGCCAGTCGGTGCCGTCAAATGCGGTGCCGTCGCGCGAAAACCGCGCGCACAGGTCATGCTGTTCCGCGCCCATGACGTGCAGCGCGAAATGCGCGGCCTCGGCGAAGGCCTTGTAACGGCGGGAAAACTTGGCCGGGCTCCACAGGATCAGCGGCGGGTCAAGCGAGACCGAGGCAAAGCTGTTGGCGGTGATGCCCAGCGGGCCGATCTCGCTGTCCGTCGTCACCACGCAGACGCCTGTTGCGAACCGGCCCAGAGCGTCGCGAAATTCGCGCGTCGTATCGGGACAGGGCGTGACGGTCTGCATCGTGATCCTTTCGGCGCCGTCGGGCATCAGGCGACCTCGTGGCCAAGGGCGGCGGTGTAGAGTTCGAACCACGTCTGGCGGTCCATGTCGACCTTGAACGCATCGGAAAAGCCGGCGATTCGGTCAAGCTTGTTGGTGCCCATCACCGGCAGGATATTCGCAGGATGGGCCAGCAGCCAGGCGACGGCGACCGCGGCGCGGTCGACATCGTTGATCTCGGCGACGCGCGCCAGCGCCTTCAGCAGGCCGGATTCGGCGGCCCCCGCCACCAGGGCGCCGCCGCCCAGCGGCGACCAGGCCATCGGCGGGATGCCGCGTTCCTGAAGACAGGCGACATCGCCATTGGCAAAGCCGTCATGCGCCTGCAGGCTGAGCTCGATCTGGTTGGTGGCCAGCGGCGTGGTCATGCCCGATTGCAGCAGGGTCAGGTCGTGGGGTTTGAAATTCGACACACCGACGGCGCGCACCTTGCCGCAGGCGACGGCCGCATCCAGCGCGGCGCCGGTTTCGTGGTGATCCATCAACGGATCGGGGCGGTGGATCAGCAGCAGGTCGATGTGGGATAGTTCCATGTTTTTCAATGAATTATCAATCGACGCCGCGATATGGGCGGCACTGGTGTCATAGTGTTTGACCCGCGCCTCGGCATAGCGGCCGACCGGCGCGACGATGTCGCATTTGGTGACGATCTCGACCTGGCCGCGCAGCTGCGGCGCGGCTTTCAGCGCCTGGCCCAGCAACGCCTCGGCGGTATATCCGCCATAGATGTCGGCCTGATCGATGGTGGTGATGCCCTGCGCCAGGCAAGCCTCGACCTTGGCCTGCACATTGGCGGGCGAGGTGTCGGGATCGTCGCCCAGACGCCACATGCCATAGACCATGCGGCTGAGATCGACGGTATCGGTCAGGGCGATCCGCTGCATCAGATACCGACCCCTGGGCCCAGAGGGGGGACGGGCACGCCAAGCTGGGCGTGGTCGTCCGAACAGAGCGTTGCGACCCACGACACCTTGGCGGCGTCGAGATCGCCGGAAGAGACGGGGATGACGGTCATCGGTTCTGTTTCCGGATCGCGGGATTTCATCTTGCCTAGCATCTGAAACAAGATGCATCAATTCTTGCAAGTTGCCATGGCCCATACCCGGCCGCTGCGGCTTTG
>Ga0316207_10002945_pt1 | contig 16535 bp, 16 predicted proteins | sample 6weekpyrite_MG_FD_204943 | JGI IMG/M metagenome (GOLD analysis project Ga0316207, IMG submission 204943) | Microbial mat bacterial communities from mineral coupon in-situ incubated in ocean water Damariscotta River, Maine, United States -... | ecosystem: Environmental > Aquatic > Marine >...
CAAAAGCCACCATCTGCTTTGTTGCTGACTCTCGACGTAGCGCCACTATGCCTTCGAGTCCGCGCCACGCAGCTAACGCCTTTTGGGTCTGTCTATCCATCATTGCAAAGTTGTTGGAGTACTAGGTTCCCTCAAACTCATACAGGCGGTAGCTAACCTGACCAGCTATTTTTTCTTTTAGCAAATGCCAGCCATCTGGCACCCGCAGATCCTTTCGCTCTTTTTCCAATTCCAGATAGATCAGGGTACCCGATCGAAGTAGCGCATCCGCGCCAAGGTAGTCAAGGCAGAGATCCAGCAAGCCCTTCCTGAAGGGTGGGTCTAAAAGCACCAGGTCAACATCGTTAAGATTACGCCCCTTTAACCACGATAGGGCATTAGCGTTCACCACCTCAGCCTTGCCGCCAAGTAACGAGAGATTGTCATTAATTGCTTGAACAACCGAGTGCTCCTGCTCCACAAACGTGAGGCTCGCCGCCCCCCTTGAGAGCGCTTCAAACCCGAGCGAACCACTACCTGCAAATAAATCCAGGACGTTCGCCCCTTCAATTTGCGGATGCAGCCAGTTAAAAAGCGTTTCTCTGACACGGTCTGTCGTAGGACGCAAACCCTCCGCCACAGGAAAACACAGTCTACGACCTCGCCATTGACCCGCAATAATACGAAAAGACCCAGCATTGTTTTGTGGCGTATGACGTTTTTTTTTGCGGCGCACTGGCATTAAAATGTCCTATTGTTTGGGTAGCAGGTATTTTAACCCCGCGACTAAAAGTATCAAGACAGGTACAATGCTGCTGCCTGATTGACAGCGTCATCAGCTGTAACCACTAGATTTATTTCACTAACGTAACGATTTCTTATGCAAACACATATTCTTTACACCCTGATTGCTCTCTCATTGATCGCACTGTTGATTATTGTCGACTTAGTCAGAGCGAAACAAAACCGAACCAAACTTAAAAAAGTAGAACAACGCCCTCACCCGGAAACAACAAAAATCCGGGCGCTGAACGACCAACAAGCAGCACCCGAACAAGCACCGTCAGTCGAACAGGAGCCATTGCTCGACCAGAAAGCGCCGGAGGTGCTTCAACCTGAACCTGCCGCCGTTGTTGAACCTGAGTTCGAATCCGAACCAAAGAATTTTTTCGGACGGATAAAATCAGGTCTCGGTCGTACCCGAAGCCAACTGGCAGATGGCTTGAGTCAGCTGTTTTTGGGTAAAAAGGAAATCGATGAAGCCTTACTGGATGACATTGAAATGCAATTGCTGACGGCCGATATCGGTGTCGAGGCAACGTCGCAGATCATTCACAGCATTACCGAAAAGTCTGCTCGCAAAGAGCTCAAAGATGCTGAAAGTGTCTATCAAGCATTAAAGCATGAGTTAAGTGAGTTACTCGAAGCCGCTCACGCACCGTTGGAAATCGATACTCAGCGACAGCCTTATGTTATTTTGGTGGTTGGCGTCAATGGCGTTGGAAAAACGACCACTATTGGCAAGATGGCCAAACGATTTCAGACCATGGGGCACTCCGTTATGCTGGCCGCTGGTGATACCTTTCGAGCCGCAGCTGTCGAGCAACTACAAGTTTGGGGGGAGCGTAATCAAGTCCCCGTGGTTGCTCAGCACACAGGTGCCGACAGCGCATCGGTCATTTATGACGCGGTAGAGTCTGCGCACTCCAAGGGAATTGATATTCTGATAGCAGACACTGCCGGGCGACTGCAAAATAAAGATAATCTCATGGGCGAGCTGGAAAAAGTCGTGCGCGTTATGCAAAAGCGCGATGCCAGCGCCCCTCATGAAGTGATGTTAGTGCTCGATGCAGGCACCGGACAAAATGGCCTGTCGCAAGCACGGGTTTTCCAGCAAGCCGTTGGCGTCACTGGCATTAGTCTCACCAAACTTGATGGCACAGCCAAAGGTGGAATCATTTTTGCGATCGCTAAACAGCTTAAGTTGCCGATCCGCTTTATCGGTGTTGGTGAACAAATTGATGACCTGAGGCCTTTTGAAGCCAAGGAATTTGTTTCGGCTCTTTTTGATGAATCGCCCTGATGATTAACTTTCAAAATGTCATTAAACGCTACGAAGACGGACACGAAGCTCTATGCGACGTATCGTTTTCAATGGCACGCGGTGAAATGGCATTTCTAACCGGCCACTCGGGCGCAGGAAAAAGCACACTCTTAAAACTGATTATGCTGATGGAAAGGGCCTCCAAAGGGCAGATTGTGGTGGGCGAACAAAATTTGTCGCGGATACCGAAACGACAAATCCCCTATTTTCGTCGTCATATTGGCGTTGTGTTTCAAAATCACCGTCTACTGTATGACCGCAGTATTTTTGATAACGTCGCCCTACCACTAGAAATTTCAGGTGCAAGCCCAAGAGATATCGGGCGCCGGGTACGTGCGGCACTCGACAAAGTAGGGCTGCTTTCGAAAGAAAAACTGCAACCGATGCAGTTATCCGGCGGTGAACAGCAACGGGTAGGGATCGCCCGCGCAGTCGTCAACAAGCCGCCTCTGTTACTTGCCGATGAACCAACCGGAAACCTGGACCCCGAACTTTCCGAAGAAATTATGAAACTGTTTGCCGAATTTAATCAGGTTGGAGTTACCGTGCTAATTGCCAGTCATGACCTGGCATTGATTCATCATATGCATCATCGCGTCATCGAAATTCACCAAGGGCGCCTGGCTCAAAGCGCGACCATGGTGGAAAATCATGGCTAAGCAACAAAACGCACCTCTACCAGCCACAAAGCCTGGCAAGGGCAACGCGAAGCCTAAGCCCACCAGTGGTGCCAAGGTCGCGCATAAACAAAACCCGCTAAACAGTTACTTCAGCAATCACCTGAAAGTGATAAAATCGACCATTCAAGATCAACGAGAACGGCCTCTCGCCGCATTTTTTACCTGCTCGGTGATCGGTGTCACTTTTGTCTTACCCGTATTACTGGCAATTCTGTTGGCCAATGCTCAGTCGATCAATCGTGGCTGGGATGGCTCGGCTCAAATCACCCTGGTGCTGAAACAAGAAGTGCCCGCCCTCGATGCGGGGGTCTTGGCCAGAGAGATAGCCAAACGAAGCAGCATTGAGGCAAGCCGTTTTATTGACAAGGCCGCCGCCCTGGAAGAATTTAAGGAACAGTTTGCGCTTGAAGACGCGATTGATTACCTGGACGAGAATCCGCTTCCTCATGTGATTTTGGTGAAGCCAGACAAATCGCTTAACAACATTGATCTAATGACTAACATAAAAGATAGTCTCGAATCACTGGCAGAGGTCGAAAGCGCTCTACTTGATGTCATCTGGGTTCAAAGGCTGCAGTCCATGACAGAAGTATTACTGAAGGCGGTGTGGCTGGTCGCGATCATGCTGGCCATCGCCATCGTCCTGATTCTTGGAAATACCATTCGTTTGGCAATTGAAAACCGCAAGGAAGAAATCGCCGTCGTCAAACTGGTTGGCGGAACCGATTCATTCGTCCGCCGGCCTTTTTTGTACATGGGTGCTTTTTTTGGATTAGGTGGTGGTCTGATCTCGCTGATTTTGATAAATTTCATTCTGTTCGTGCTGGAAGAGCCCATCCATGAGCTTGCACGTTCATACCAAAGCAACTTCAACTTGTCAGGTCTAAACTTTGAATCTACACTTTTTTTACTTATTCTAGGGATGGTTCTGGGTTGGTTCGGGTCTTGGCTCGCCGTTCGAAAGCACCTTGATGCTATTCAGCCAACGTGACACATGTTAATATCGAACAATATATAGACAATTTTTCCTGAAATTTTGAACTTTTCCCTTTATTATGGGTCTGAGTGAGTGGAAGGTAAAATTTCGATTCGTATAAAATTGGAGGCTCAACTTTATGGGTACAAGCTTACAACCAGTTGATATGCTGGTCCCGGGCGCAAATCTGGAGACTTATATTCAGACCGTGTACGGAATCCCTATCCTGACGGTTGAAGAGGAACGAGACCTGGCTGATCGCTTACATGATGAAAACGACCTTGAATCTGCTCGTCGTATGGTAATGTCTCATCTTCGCTTTGTTGTACACGTTGCCAAAAGTTATTCCGGATACGGGCTTTCTCAGGCGGATCTGATCCAGGAAGGTAATGTCGGTTTGATGAAGGCCGTCAAACGCTTTAACCCTGAGTTTGGCGTACGCCTGGTTTCCTTTGCGGTGCATTGGATCAAGGCAGAAATTCATGAGTTTATTCTTCGTAACTGGCGCATCGTCAAAATTGCCACCACCAAAGCACAGCGCAAAATGTTTTTTAACTTGCGAAGCTCAAAAAAGAAACTGGCCTGGTTTACCCATGCCGAAGTGCAGTCTGTCGCTGAAAACCTGGGCGTGGAACCTAAAGTTGTCAGAGAAATGGAAGGTCGCTTAAGTGCTCACGATGCGGCGTTTGATATGGGTGTCGACGACGATGATGATTCTGCGTATAAAGCGCCAGCGAACTACCTCGAAGACCATAGCCATAACCCTGCCAAGCGCATTGAACAGCTTGATTCGACGCATGATTCAAGCACGCGTTTGCATAGCGCTTTGAAAACACTGGATGAGAGAAGCCTTGATATTCTTGCTCAGCGCTGGCTTTCGGACAAGAAATCCACTTTGCATGACCTGGCTGATGAATATGGTGTCTCCGCAGAGCGCATTCGCCAGCTTGAAAAAAATGCCATGCAAAAAGTAAAAGCCTTAATGGAAGCATAAACGCCCTGCCGGCAGTCTTTTAGTCTGCTTAGGGAATCGCTCAAGCGATTTTAATTCGCACCACGCTCATCACTTCAAACGACATTCCGGCCACTGATTCGTGGTCGGGATAATAGGTCAGATTCACCCGAGAGCCCTTGAGATTTTTGTATTGTTGCTTGCGTTTGAATTTGAACGGTACGTCATAGCCTTCAATCATCACGGTATTGACGATCCAGTCATCGGCATTCCGCTGTACATGTGAGGTCACTTTCCGAGACTCGGAGTGTGATAGATTTCGATTTTTTTTGAGTAATTTATCGGGGTCTGATTGCATTGGGTCAACTTTCAACTCTATGGGGTGGCAACTTGATACGACCGACTCGCTGCCCGATCAAGGTAATTTCACCGTGATAACGCTCCTCTCCGGTCGAGGTAAAATCGAAACGGTAAGTTCGAACCAGACATCGTCTGCCTGAGAAGCCTCGTTGTAAACGCAAACTATTTAACACGACAGAATCATCCAGCAATTTCAGCGCTAAGTCATCACAATGACGAGCCGCTGCCTTTAGCGCACGGTCTTTAAGTTCTCTTGCCTGGAGCCAATACCATGCTCCCAGAAAAACCAGAACAGTCAACGCAATCGAACGTAAGGACATACCTCAGACTCCTGATTCATAAATGACCTCTAACGGGATATCGAGCATCTGCTCGGCCCAGGAAACCGTGATGGCACCATCCTGAATCATCACTGAAATTCGCATGGTACGCTCGACTTGGGCTGCAAAAGTACTTATCGCCTGCTGATCAAATTGATAGACGCCTAAATCGCGATACTTAAGGCAACCCTTCCTGACGGTATCCCACCACTGCGAAACAGCCTGTCCACCATGCACATACAGTTTAACGCTTTGTGAAAGAGAAACGGCTTTTTTGATGCGTTTGACATCGGGAAGCCCAAGCTCGATCCATAACTCAATTTCATCAGTATAGGATTTCTGCCACAAATCCGGTTCTGTGTCCTCACTAAGGCCTTTGGTAAACGACAGTCGCTCATTGGCATTCAACAAAAAGGCAAAAAGCCGTGTCACCATGCGTTCGTTCGTTTCAGACGGGTGCAAGGCAAGCTGCAAAGGCCAGTTCTGAAACAGATTCTGGTCGAAATTACTTAGATCAACGTCAAACTTAAAGATGGTGGCGCTCAAGGCCATTCGGTTTCCTCTCGTTTTTTGGTTCAAATTACTATTTGGACAATTTATCTAGGCGCATCTGAGCAAGTTTGCCAATTTGTGAATTTTCTCCGGCCAGAGACATCGCCCGATAGAGCATTTGTCGTGCCTGTTCGTCTTGGTTCTGGAGCAGATAGTAATCACCATAGGCCAGATAAACCTGCGCCTCCTTTGGCGCAATACGTAAAGCCTGTTCCAGTGCACGCAGAGATGCCGTCAAGTCGTCAGACCGCATTGCGGTAGAGGCGCGTTTGATCAATGCAAATACAATGGGAGGCGTGAGTGCCGATGATGAATTAACCGTACCAGGCTTGTTAACCGGAGCTGCTGGCTTGAGTGTATCTGATGCAACCGGTACGACCCGCTGATGCTGCACACTCTCACAGCCACTGACCAGTATTAGCCCGGCACAAATCGCCACACAGGCCAAAATACGCACTATAGCCATGACTTCAACCATCCTCCGAACGATGAAAAACCTTTCTGACACGCCTGATAGGTCGATTTTTCGGGCTCACCCCAGATGGGCAAAGGGCTTGCATCACGACAACGCTCATCGGTTAAAGCACCGGTGTCATTATCAAACCAATGATACCGGACCTGTGTCGGCTTCACCATCGACAGTGGGTACTGTGGAATACGCCGAATAAAGTCTGTCCAGACTCTGAGCGCACCGGTGCTGCCGGTCAGGCGGGTTGGGTCATTGTTATCCAAACCCAGCCAAACCACTCCAAGATAGTCACCTGAAAAACCCGCAAACCAGCTGTCCCGATTGTCATTGGTGGTACCCGTCTTTCCCGCAACATTCAACGCTTCGGGTAAATACTGGTAGGCATAGCGACCTGTGCCAGAGCGCATCACTTCTTGCATGGCGTGCTGAAGCAGGTAAATGGCTTCGGCTGGAATCACTTGCTCTACCCGAATCGGGTAGCGCGATAGCAACGCGCCATCGGCGGTAGTTACCTCTCGAATTGCCCGAAGTGGCATATTGAAGCCGTTGCTAGCGATGGTCTGGTAAAACTTGCTGACCTCAAAGGGCGTCAATGATTGTGCACCCAAAAAAAGTGCGGGATATGGCGTGATGGCTTTGTGAATTCCAAGTTTCTGCAAGGTATCACGCACTGCGTCCACCCCCAGCGCCAAGCCGAGCCGGGCGGTTGATAAATTATAGGAGCTGGCCAGTGCTCGAAATAAAGGCACCTCACCATGATGCTCATTACTGAAATTATCGGGCGACCACGACTGCCCATTTTCAAACTCGATTCGGAACGGCTGATCGCGAAGCCGGCTTGCCAGATGATATTGATCCGGCTGCATCAGCGCAGAGAGATACACGGCAGGCTTAATCAGCGAACCAATTGGACGCGACGCATCCAGTGCCCGATTAAAGCCTTGATATTGCGGATCCCGGTCTCCCAGCAGCGCCAAAACTTCACCCGTTCCGACCCCGGTCACCACCGCACCCGCTTGTAAGGCTGCAGAAGCATTTTGCTCTGCCAGTCGCTTCGCCAGGTCAGGCACCATGCGAGAAACCGACTGCTCGACATGGTGCTGAATCTGCGGATCGAGAGTGGTGTAGATTTTCAAGCCTTCGGTGCGCAAATTCTGCTCATTGTAATCGGTTCTCAGCTGACGTTTAACCAACGCCATAAAAGCCGGATAACGATTCGTTTGCAAGCGGGGACGGGTGACCAGACCAAGCTGACGTGCTCGTGCCTGCTGGTATCGTGCTTCGCTGATTTCGCCTTGATCACGCATCTGGGACAAGACCAGGTTGCGGCGCGCCATTGCCCGGTCGGGGTGGCGGCGAGGATCGTACCAGGATGGCCCTTTGATCATTGCGACCAGCAGGGCCCACTCACTTAGCTGGCACTGTGCCAGCGCCTTGCCAAAATAAAACTGGCTGGCCATACCAAAACCATGAATGGCTGTCGCACCGGATTGCCCCAGATAGATATCATTGATATAGGTTTCCAGAATCGCGTATTTGTCATAGTGCGCTTCAAGCATCAGCGCCATCAAGGCTTCGTTGGCTTTTCGAATTAGTGATCGCTCACGACTCAAGTAAAAATTCTTTACCAGTTGCTGGGTCAGAGTGCTGCCTCCCTGCACAATTCGCCCTGCTCGAAAATTCTTCCACATCGCTCGCGCTATCGACAGAGGCGCAATACCAATATGCTCAAAAAAATCCCGATCTTCAGTGACGCGCAATGCGGTGACCAAGTCTGCCGGTAAATCCTGATACCGTACCAATGCCCTCTCTTCCTTGACGCCAGGATAGATCCCCCCCATTTTGAATGGTTCAAGCGTATAGAGCTGCAACGGAGCCTGATCTGAGCTTTTAAGACCGCTCACCACATCACCCTTCAAGGAGAACTCAAAATGCGACGATGGATGGCGGCCATCCGGCAGCGTGTGAGCGCGCGAGACAATCTGAACTCGCTTGCCTTGAACGGAGTAACTTCCTGGCACTTGAGCATCGGCGACTTCATGGTATCGTAACAGCTTTAGCTCCTGTTTGAGATTTTCCAGATTGAGTGCGCGGCCGTCATAGATTTCCAGGGCTCTGGCATAAACTTGAGCGGGTAACGCCCAGCGTTTACCTTCGAATTTGTAGCGAACCTGGGCATCTAGATAAACCAGCCACCCGCCAAAACAAAGCAGCAAGACGACGAAAAATTTCAATATCGTGCCATGTCGAGACCAAGGAGCCCGTGTTGAAGAGGACGAAGGTGACTTCCCCGAAGGCTTGGCGCGTTGTTTTTTGGTGGGCATAAGCTATTTTTTATACTGTCTGTCACGCGTTATGATTGTCACTATTTCAAGGACCGCAAGTGAGTGCAAAACTAATATCAGCCCTGCAAGAACCATCGGTTTACCCGCATCCAACCTCGACGATTCAGGTTCTGGAAACACATATTTCCTGGGTGGTTCTGACCGGAGACTACGTCTACAAAATTAAAAAACCCGTCGATTTTGGTTTTTTAGATTTTACGTCATTGGCCAAACGTAAACAGTATTGTGAAGCAGAATTAACCTTAAATGCGCGTTCGGCCCCAGACCTTTATCTAGAGCTTGTCACCATTACCGGGTCACCCGATAAGCCGAAGCTGGCAGGATCCGGGTCGGCGATTGAGTATGCCGTCAAAATGAAACAGTTTGAAAGCGGGAAGCTGTTTAGTGAATTGAGTTCTGCGGGGCAGCTAGATTTTGAGCATATCAATGTGCTTGCTGAACAGATTGCTGAGTTTCATCAGTGCGTTGATACGGCGTCAATCGATAGTCTTTATGGTCAGCCATCGCAATTGTTTGAACCCATGCAACAGAATTTCGATCTCATCAGGCAGTTCATTGTCGAGCCTGAACAGCGCGCTCAACTTGAGCAACTTGAAGCCTGGACACAATCAAGTTTTGAACGATTGACGCCGGTATTGGTGCATCGCAAAGCATCCGGCTATATTCGGGAATGTCATGGTGATATGCATCTGGGTAACATCACGCTGCTTCGGAATCGAGCGACCTTGTTTGACTGCATCGAATTCAATGCCAATCTGCGCTGGATTGACGTTATCAGCGATGTTGCTTTTTTGGTCATGGACTTCGAAGACCATGAGTTACCCCACTTTGCCAATCGCTTCCTGAATAACTACCTTGAGTTGACGGGCGACTATTCGGGTCTGAAACTTCTGAATTTTTACAAATGTTATCGCGCCCTGGTCAGAGCCAAAGTCGCATTGCTTACCTTGAATAGCGGTGGTCAAAATGAGGCTCAAAAAGGCGTGTTAATGCGTCAGTACCAACGATATATCGATTTAGCCGAAAGTTATACCGGGCTCACAGATCGGGTCGTCATGACCATGCATGGTTTGTCAGGAAGCGGGAAAAGCACCGTCTCGACTCGTCTGGTTGATCTTTTGGGCTTAATCAGAATACGCTCTGATATCGAACGGAAGCGTCTTTTTGGTCTCAGTGCGAAACAGCGCTCACAGGTTACGGACAAGCTCTACAGCGATGCAGCGACACATAAAACCTACGAAAGATTATGTGAGTTAGGCGCTGAGGTGCTGGACTCAGGATTTTCGGTCATTGTCGATGCCACCAATCTGAAACGCTGGCAGCGACAGGCGATCCAGGTATTTGCCAATGAGCGCGCCGTGCCCGTTTGCATCGCCGATTGCCAGGCGCCGATGCCACTTATCGAGGCATGGATTCAAAAGCGCAAAGCAGAAAATCAGGACGCCTCAGAAGCAGATCTGGCGATTGTGGCCAGGCAACAAGAAATACAGGAGCCCTTAAGCGAGGAAGAACGGATACACACCTTTGTGATCCATGGCGACATACTGGCTCAAACCGACAAGCTTGTCCGTAAAATCAAAAAAACGCTAGCCTAAATCCGGCAGTTGCGAATATGAAACGTCAACAGGCCCTAGACAAAACTAATTGCATCAACCTGATCTGTCTGGCGCATATCTGCCAAAGGCTCTTTCAGGTTGGTCTCGAGATTGGTACGAACAGAGCCGTGATAGATCGCCCGGCATTCGCCCGGTGCCGTGAGTTTACAGTTTTTCAAAGCCGCCTGGCCAGCATCCTCACTCTTTTCAAAAGGCCCCTTGAAGACACGGTTATCGAGGTAGAAATATCCTTTTTCAATACGGTCTGCTACGTCAAGATGGTTACTGACGGTAATGACTTCATCAACTTCATGCTTATTCGGCATCATCTACGCTCCACATAATCATTGTTATTGGTTGTCATATTAACGGATTTTAACAATAACTACACCGCCAGTGTTTTGATTCTTTTTAATCTCTTAGGGTTTAATTCCCCGCAACTTGCTGCGTAACAAAATGTAGGCTGGTGTTGAGGAAATAATACCCCGTCCGCTTGCGGCGAGGACGTTTAATCTAGGTTTAACTAGCTTGTTAGGGCGTGTTTGTTAGGATGGACGACCAATGTAGGGCCACCGTTTGTCACTCGTGTGCTTTACAGTTTTCGATAAATTTGACAGGTGTGGTTTGTGTCTCGAAACAGGCTGAATTCCAAACAACGTGAAGCCGTTGACTATGTTGCCGGGCCATTGCTGGTGCTTGCGGGCGCAGGCAGCGGTAAAACCAGTGTGATTACCCGCAAGATTGCTTATTTGATACGCCAGTGCGGCCTAAAAGGACGAAATATTGCAGCGCTGACGTTTACCAACAAAGCCGCGCGCGAAATGAAGGAGCGGGTCGGTAAACTGGTTTCAGGCTCTGAGGCACGTGGTTTGACGGTTTCGACCTTTCACAATCTTGGCTTGAATATTATCCGTCGCGAACACCAGACGCTGGGTTACAAGCCTGGTTTTTCCATTTTTGATGCTGAAGACGCCAAAGCATTGATTCGTGACCTGATGATGAAAGAAGGCGATGAAAATAGCGATCATATCAGTCGCTTTCAGATGGCGATTTCCAACTGGAAGAATGCCATGCTGTCGCCAGAGCAGGCCCTGGCGCAGGCAGAAACACCTGATGACATCGTACTGGCAAATATTTATGCCACTTATAAACGTTACTTGAAAGCCTATAATGCGCTGGATTTTGATGACCTTATTTTATTGCCGGTAGAGCTGTTCAGGGATCAACCTGAGATTTTATCGAAATGGCGACAAAAAATTCGTTATTTATTAGTCGATGAATATCAGGATACCAATATCGCCCAATATGAACTGGTCAAGCTCTTGGTTGGTGACCGACACGCGCTAACAGTGGTCGGTGATGATGATCAGTCAATTTACGCCTGGCGTGGTGCTCGCCCTGAAAATCTGGCCAAGCTGGAAATTGATTTCCCCAGCCTGAAAATCATCAAGTTGGAGCAAAATTATCGATCGACGCGGTTAATTTTGAGAGCGGCTAACCAGGTGATTGCCAATAATCCACATATGTTTGAGAAGGCCTTATGGAGCGAACTGGCGATTGGCGAGAAAATTCGAATCGTGCGTTGTCGTCATGAAGACGCCGAAGCCGAACGAATTGCAGCGGAAATATTGGATCTGAAGCTCAAAAAAGAGGTGCCCTTCAAAGATTTTGCGGTCTTGTATCGCGGTAATCATCAATCTCGCCTGCTGGAAATTAAGTTGCAGGCCTTTCAAGTGCCCTACCGAATGTCAGGCGGCACCTCCTTTTTTGCCAAGAACGAGATCAAGGATGCGATGGCGTATCTGCGACTGATTGCCAACCCGGATGATGACGCAGCATTTCTACGCGTCGTGAATGTTCCACGACGGGAGATTGGCCCTTCCACTCTGGAAAAACTGGGCACTTATGCAACCGAGCGGCATGTCAGCCTTAATCAGGCTGCCACAGAAGTCGGGCTGGAGCAGAGCCTGACTGGCAAGGCGCTAGAGCGTGTTCGACGGTTTTGCGATTGGCTAAAACGCACCACAGAGCGCTGTTATCAGGAAGACTCGGTGGCGGTGATCAAACAAATGTTTAGCGATATCGAATATGACCAATGGTTATACCAAAATGCCAGCACGCCTAAGCAAGCAGAGCGCAGGATGGAGAACATCTGGTATCTGGTCGATTCACTCAAAAATATGCTTGAAGAAGACAAAGGGACGGCTGACGAAATAAGCGTTGATGAAGCTATTTCAAAGCTGGTGCTGCGCGATATGCTGGAGCAACAAGAAGAACAGGATGATAGCGACAAAGCTCACCTGTTGACGCTGCACGCATCCAAAGGTTTGGAGTTTCCTCATGTGTTTATTATGGGGATGGAAGAAGAGCTTCTGCCACATCGTAACAGTATTGAAGAGGATAATATTGAGGAAGAACGTCGTTTAATGTACGTTGGAATTACCCGTGCTCAGCGTACCTTAACGTTGAGTTATGCGGCCACTCGAAAGCAATATGGTGAAAAGTACGAGACCATTCCAAGTCGCTTTATTGATGAGCTGCCCGAGGATGACTTGCAATGGGAAGGCACACGGCAACAAGATAAGCAACTGATCCAGGAAAAGGGCAATTCGACGCTTTCCGCGTTGTTGAATGATTTGAAAACATGAGAACTGTTTTCGGCAAAGACTGAATTCCGCCATCAACTCAAAAACGACAGCAATAACCCGGATTGGCTGGTCGAGCCCTTCTGAAGGGCAACAGTTGCCAATATGAAACGTCAATAGGCCCTAGGCTTCAAATAATTCACACAAATCAATAACGCTCCTGACTTCCTTTTTTTGTTTCGGCTGTAATTTTTGCCAGCTGTCACCCAGTTCCTGCCAAACTCTGACCTGAAATGTTTTGACGACACTACGAAATGGATGGCCTCTTAGCTGCCCGTCATACAGGGCTTTTCCCTGATCAAATGCCGCCTCGTTGAATAATGTTTCGCCGTTGCACCGCGCATTTTTCCAAGCTCGGGCATTTTGTATCATCAAGGCGCTGAACGTACCCATAATCACGTTTAGCAGGGGTTTGAGGGCAGGGCTGAGATAAAGCATTTCAGGGCCGGTGGCGCTTGTTCCAGCAACATGTTCATTGCGATAGATTTTATTCAGCCAGTCAAAGGTGAGTGGCGCGATAGCCTGCATTTTTTTCGCGGCACAAGGATCCACCAGATTCATCGCCAGTTGCCCATAAGCACTGGCATCCGCGATCGTGAATCGATCGCCGAGCAGATACGCTTGTTGAGAGAGCACCGTCTCCATGCCTTCCAGATAGCGTTTCCAGCATTGATTCAACAAGGAGTGGGTTTCCGGGAACCCTGTTTTTGTCGGCGGTGTGAGTGCCGACTTGACGCCTGACTTGTAATGCTTGGGCGCCACGCTAAAAAGATAGGGACAACGCCGAACTTGCCGCTGAGGAAAGCGAACCTCAAGGTAGGTGGGGCCTCCTGGCGGCAAGGCGTGACGAAATTCGTGAGCCAGCAATTTTCCCATCGGTGTCGACTTTGCGGAACCCACCCAGCGCATATGATGCACCATATACAGCCCAAATTCGTCAAACGCTTCATCAATCAAACTGGCAACAAAATTAAGTGAGGGATTTTCGGGGAACAGTGTTTGAGACCGGGCTTGAGCGTGTTGGTCAAGCCAGCGCGCAATGGCGCTGCTGTCATACTGGAAATGTTTGCCATCTTCGCAAAGATAAGGAACGGCGGGATACTCGTCCAGCTGCCTATCAAATTCAGGGTATCGGCTGATGCGATGTTGTCGCTTTGCGCTCTCCAGCGCCCACATTAAGCGGATATTTTCCAAATAGCCGCCTTGATCCGGTAATCGACGATAAGACTTGCCAGCAAAATGCAGGCAGGACTGTAATTTAAGCACGAAAGGCGATAATTCAACGCCCCAGAGGATAAAATCGCTCATGCCGATTGACTCTCATTATCTATTTTCAAGATCAACCCGGTGACGGCGACAGTGCTTTTTCGATACGCTCAATACCCTGCTCCAGCTTACTCAGTTCTTCCAAGGTAATGCGGGCAATTTCGTCAAGTACTTCAGCATTTTCAAGTTGTATAGCTTGTTCTTCCCAGTCTTTGTCCAGACCTTGACCAAAATCCTTGCGGATTGCATCCAGGCGTTGGCGTAGTTCGTTTCTTTTCTCAATGAGTTCTTGTTTTTTTGCTTTCAGAGTGTCGTCTGTCATCTTCGTTCCTCTTAGTGATTGCCCACAAACGCTGGTGATCACAGTGCCCGGGTTTTCAGTGTCACTTGGTAATGTCGCATAGTAATGCTGCCACAGTTTTGATTCAGGTCAGATTGTCGCCACACGAAAAGCTGGCAATCATGCTCAAATGGGTAAATGGCAAGCCGCTTTCTGTATGCCAGAGGTTAAATAATTGCTGAATGCGCGTCATATCGCGCTGACTGGAGGCCGGTTCTTTAATATCAAGCCCCGCGCTGATCAGCGCAGACATCACATCTCTCGACAAGATGAAGCCGTCTTTTCCCATTGCCCGGAGAAAATACCGACAGGTCTGGCCTCCGAGTCGGGAGCCGTGTTCTTTTAGGAAACGATGCAGACCAATTTGGTCGGTAGGTGGCCAGTGAGCAATCAGCTTGCTGATGCTTCCTTTCTTGCTTTCATCGTTGCTGAGGCCCAGCTCATGAATAAAGCGGGCATTGTCTCTCACCGTTTTGATTTTCTGCCAATTACGAACAACGCGCCTGTCTTGCATGTAAGCCTCCCATTGTTCATCTGATAGCATTAGCAGGGTGTCGATGTTGAAGCCAAAGAATGCCTGCTCAAATTCGGGCCATTTATTGTCTATGACTTTCCAGTTAAAACCGGCCCGGTTGATGCACTTTGTCATCATTGCCAGATAGCGGTCAGCGGATATTTTTTCGAGTTCCGCAGGCGGCTTGGGCGAGGACAGCAGTTGTTGAAGCGCCTTTTCTCCGCCTTTCCGCCGAGCGGCTCTGTCGTAGATGCCCTGAAAGCGATGCATAGTCGTTGCTCTCCTAAGTATTCGTTGCAGAGTATGTGCTTGGTTTGTTGGATGCAAATTGAAAATAGCCATTGTTGCCTGCTGATTCACAATCTTTTACCCCATATCGTCAGTTTATAGCTGTTATTTTGGTTTCGGTGTCTACACTGAAAATATGAGGCCCAAAATCTTTTGGTAGAGGACGACTGTATGAATACAACGGAAACACGAAATCCCATTCAGAATACGATGAGTGAACGCCTAACGGTCGCGCGGGGGCGCGCTTTGGGCTGTATTTTAATGGCAGGGTTGCTCACGAGTTGTGCCAGCGTTGAGACTGAACAAACCGCCGATTCTATGGAGACCACGGCGGCTCCAGTGGCGCAGGTCGAAGCGGAGCAGGTGGCGGAAGTCGTGGTGGAAGAAACCGCAGATGATTCTTCTGCCACCGCGCAGGAAGAGAAAGCAGATGCGATGATGGCAAAACTGGCGGCACCTCTGATTGAGCCCGTTTCATCAAAAAAATCGATCGAACCCACGATTCCAGAAAAAAAAGTACACGTAAAATCGAATGAAAAAGCCAAGGCTAAGGAAAAAGCAGCGAAAGCCAAAGCGGCTGCAAAGGCTGCGGCGAAAGCAGCGGCAGACGCAAAAGCCAAAGCAGAAGCAGCAGCAAATGCCGCGGCACAGGCAGAAGCCGCCGCTTTAGCCGAAGCCAAGATACAAGCGGAAGCAGCTAAGCCGGTGAGCGAAAAAGTGTCCAAACCACCAGTTCAGGTTGCGGCAAAAAAATCAACTTCTAATCGTAAGGCATTTGCAGTTGGACGGGCTGACTTGCCGATAAAATATGACGTCTGGGTTATTCAAGAAGGCGTCGCTGAATTGGATAAAGAAATCGTTATCACGACGCCAACCTGGGAAATGGGTAAGTCCGGGTATATGTCACAAATCTGGCTGACGGTTATGGATGACAAGCTATTGGTTAACAGTTCATCTGATATCGACATCAGGCCAGGCAAAACGGGGATCCGAATCGATAACGGTAAACTGATTCCGTTCAGCCGAATTGAGGATAATAATATCGGCGTGCTGGAGGGCGAGTGGCTGGAAGTACTGTCTGATGGGAGCAAGATGGATATTTACATGGGTTTTTTCCCTGGGCGAAAGCCTCGAAGTGAGACATTCACTA
>Ga0316207_10002946_pt1 | contig 16534 bp, 13 predicted proteins | sample 6weekpyrite_MG_FD_204943 | JGI IMG/M metagenome (GOLD analysis project Ga0316207, IMG submission 204943) | Microbial mat bacterial communities from mineral coupon in-situ incubated in ocean water Damariscotta River, Maine, United States -... | ecosystem: Environmental > Aquatic > Marine >...
CGCCGCCTGAATCAGTCGTGCCACCATCACCACCGTCGCCGCCAATGGCCCGAAAACAAGATGACAGTTGATGAAGGATTAAATGGCGGGCCACAATGACCATGACTCCACCACCAGCGCCGCCGCCTGGTCCTTGAACCCCAGCGCCAGAACCAGCGCCACCACCAGATGAACCACCTCGATAACCTGTTAAATCCCGATCTTGACCGTGCAGGATTGATTCGAGGGCTCGCGGGAAGTGAGTTGGTGCGGTAGACGCTCCAGCGGCTCCCCCAGCATTTGCACCACCAGCACCATCACCCCCAGCGCCGCCGCTGCCGCCGATTGACGCGCCTAAAGACTCTCCCGCATTACCTGCGCCATTGTTCCCACCATCGCCGCCTGTTCCGCTCGTCCCATACCAGAGCTCACTCGCGCCAGAGCCACCGACACCGCCCCCGGTTCCTGTTGCGCCATCCGCGCCATTCGCTGAGAGATAACCATTGTTGTTAATTGTCAACGTGTTCTTGACGTGAATGATCACGCTCTTTGCAGTAGTGACAGCGCCGGTGGCAACGGTCAAATTGTCGTAATGTTTAACTGCGCTGAGAGTCTGTGTCGTTAGAGTCGCGTTCCCGTCATTACCATCCCCATAAGTCGCAATGCAAAGCTTTCTGTCTCGGCCTTGTGCATCGTATTCGCGAACGAGCGTTCCTGCCCCGTTCTCGTTGTGGTGATAGGTTGCCCAACACTCGGTTGTCTCGTCATAGTAATCTGAAAAGCCATTCTTAACTCCCCCCGAAAATTCACCACAAAGAACTGGGGTACCCCTGGCCTGTCTGGTTTTCCAATAGACATCGTACGTCGTCGAGTAATTCAGACCGGTCAAGTCTGGACTGCAGTCGATGAGATACTCTAAGCCAAGTTCAGGCGGCATGTTGACCCGACCACCGTTTGCAGTAGGCACATTCTGATAACGGCCGCTTTTCTTATCCTGCGTCTCCTCAAAGACATCAGCGCGCTGCGCTGCAAAAAACTCTGACCTTATGGTCGCTGGCTCGCAAGCCCAGAATGTTCTCTGTTCATCCGACAGAGATTTTCCAACGTTCCTGAGATCGTGCTTTTTCTTTGTGTAGTGTTGGGCTCGTCCCACAAGTGCTGGGAATGCCATCTCAACAGACGTTCCATACAAAGGCACCGGCTGTGCGAGCGGCCCGATGATTCTGTCACCACCAAATAGCCCGGGAGGAATATAAAGATCCCGAGGCGCTTCATCTTTTTCACCTTCTTCGAAGGGATTGCCCTCATCTCCCGGCGGGTCTCGAAACAATCCCGATGGAGTAGCAAGCCCCGGTGGCAAGGGACCTAAACCAATTGGACCTCGGGGGAAAAAGGGAACTTCAGGAAAAGGATTTTCATTTGCACCTGAAGGCGTGGAGAGTTCGCGCGGCAATCCCCCAGGTGTCACTGGACCAACTGGGAAAGCTGGCCCAGATCCGTCACCTCCCCCAAAGCCATCCTGTCCTGCTTTCGGTATTGGGTCTAGGGGCGTGCTTGGAGGCTTGGGAGGGATTATCAAAGAAAAGAAAGACTCAGACTGAGGTTCCCAAATGCCGTTAGCAACACCACAGCCCCAGGTATGCAGAGCTTCCGGGTTCCAAACTATTTCTACCTTGCGCTTAAATGGAGCATCGAAAACATTCTGATCGTAGATCTTGTTTTTGAAAAATAGCGGACCGTCACCGACTCCTCCACGGAACAGTGTAGAAGTCGTCAAGTGGAGTGCTCGCATTGTTTCGCCACGAGCATTCACACCGTGAATGTGTGGACAAGCACCACCCCCAACATCGAAAGGGCCACCACCTCTCTTGTTGCCTGTTCCGAGGTCTTGCAATCCTCCGGTCGTAAGCTTGTCTGGATCGTCAGCCATCACAAGATAGCCAGCACCGTCTGTTGATCGCCCGAGCTGCAAGGCTAGATGGTTTCCATCGCCCCAGTTCAGGCATTTTGCCGGCTTTGGCGGCTCGTAAAGCCTAGAAAGACTTTGAAATCTTGCACGAGCGCCTAAAGCCCTACCTTTCAATTCCCATACCGGCGTTCCAAGCTTCGGTATGTTCTCGAAATGAGGCGCAACGATCCCATCGAATCCGGCAAGGGCTAGTTCGTTTTGCTTGTCAAAGTCAACGCCGGCGAGAGTGACCGCAGACCATCCAGCGGGATACTGTTGCTCGTTGTTGAAGGCGGGGGTCATTGTCTCGACACCGGAAACCGTTTCCGACCACTTGGGGCCTTTGACGAGGGAGACTTGACCGCTTCCATTTGGCGCGCTCGGCGCAGCAAAAGACCATATGTTTGGGTAGGCCTTTGAGTTCTTGGTGTCAAAGACAAGACCGCCAGAGATGGGGCCTTGCTGAACAATCCTCTTTTGACCGCGAACATGTTTTACCCGGCAGCCAAAGCGTAATAGGCGCCGTTGTAATTGCCAATCGTTGCCGATGACAGTTTTGGTCTCTTGGTGTTGGAGCGGCCAATAACCGCCCTTTATGAGATCGCTTACAAATGTCATGGTTGAACAATCCCCAATACAGCTCGCTTTGTTGAACTTGGTAGCAACGCTGCTAAATCAACGGGCTGAACAATCCGCGGCAGTTCTACCCGACTTCGAACTGTGGAGTTGGAGAGTGATTGATGAGCCACAACACCAAGAGAACCTGTCGGCTCGATATTCCTACCCCCGCGCTTTTGAGTGAATGAGTAACCGCCCTCATACCGGTCTAGTAACGCTGAGTAAACGCTCGCAGCAGCAGCTTCCGCGATATGCTTAACATGTTCAGCGTTGGACAAGAGCTCATCGGGCATAGCATCGCCATCCCAAAAACTCTTTTTGATTTCCTCGGCCTTGGCGTCATCCCAAATGAAGCGCGCCGTGGTCGTGGGGCTGACGGCAACCCTAACCTGCATGATCGGACCATTGCATTCCCCAATCTCTCTATTTAGAACGGCTGCTGCGCGCTGCGGCTTTACATATACAGAATGGAAGACCCCATTGTTGTTGGGCGCAGCTTTGAGACAGGTAAGCACCACGGACATTTTGAAATCACGCTTGAGTTCCACTTGGTCATCAATCAAAACGGCCTCGACAGCGCCGGCCTCATCTGTCACTGGCAGTTCATTCGGCTCACCCGGTATCATCTGGCTTTCCTCCCCCATAGGTCCTTTTTTAAGCAGGACTTGGATGATGCCATTGTCTTGGTCTCGAATTCTGACAATAGACGGGGCAGGTATTGCTTCGGGGTCGCTTAGATCGTCTCGATAGCCATTGAAAATCCAACCATGTTCATATCGATCGCCGGCGCTCGACGCAAGATACATTCTTTCTGTGGGCTTGACTGTATAGGGCATATAAGCACGAGCGGGAGCCCTGGACCTGTTCTCGTAGTCAACAATGCCGACTCTATTGGCACGATATGAGCGGATACGATCCCGCCAAGGCTTGATTATCCGGTAAGTTCTTCGCCAGTGCTCAAGTGCTCCATAGACAAGGTCTGACCAAAACTTGATAGGCTTCATTCCCGCGTCAATATCGAGGATGAATCGGTTCTCTAGTTCATAGGGAGTCAGGTATCCTTGGCGCAGTGCATCGTTGTTGAACTCATCGAGATAATGAACCGTGCTCAAAAGGTTGTAGCCAGCGGTTTTATTTGCGTCGAGGGTCGGAGAGGCAAACATTTCCTGGAATTTGATCCAAGAGCCCTCATATAATTCCCGGCCATTTACCTCCAAGAACTTGGTCGGAATAGGCAGTACATTCTCAAGGAGAAGGCTTTCCCGACCCCTGAATTGAACCTCATCCGTTTCTTCCGAGTAATCGAACCTGAGCTCATTCTCAATTGTGAATAAGACCTCAATTTGGCTCGGCCTTTCATATCGGCGGTCGGCCATCTCGATCCAGCCAGTGCCCTCGATAGGGGGAGGCAGTTCACTCTCGACGACATCAACCTCTGATCCATCGGTTTGGTCAAACACGACCGGGCACCCTTGGCGGTCAATGTAAATGTTGTAACCAGGAACGCGCTGTAGCAGCAATTGGAGAAATACATCTGCTGTTTCGGACTCCTCAAAGTCTTCAAGGGGTAATGTCCTATCAAAAATTGGAATTGTGAAGCAGTCGAACCCCATCTCCTCAAACGTGTCGATAAATGCGTCTTCAAGAATCCATGGCGTTTCACCATCTAGACTCCACTCAAAGTATTTAGCATCATTGACTAGTCGAACGTTCTCGATGAGATCTTTGCCATCGCCAACCGGCTTTTTGAGAACCTCTCCCGTTCTTTGCCTTACGTTATATCCACGGTGAATAGTGACACCGGGCCACAACCATCGTGAGTCTTGCAGCACCAATCCAATGTGATGTCGATCGCTGCCGGCTGTGGTGCTAGTGACATAGACGCCGTTTATGATCTCTTCGCCAATCTGAAGAGTCGTCGCGTTACCCGCTGCCTCGTTGAAAATTAAAAGTCCGCGACTTCGCTCAACATTGACGATCGTTTGAAATGGTTCCGTCCCAAAGGTTTGAGCCCATTGCACTTGTGTCAGTGGTGAGATTGGAACCCCAGCGATAGAAATGACAGTGCTCATCTGCGTGTCACCGTTCTAATTCTCCCACCGCTGCCACCGCTAGCCCCCCCATTAAGACCAACTCCGACTTGCTTCTGGGCTTGAACGAAATATCGGCTAGTGACCACTTGGGAAACTGCTGAAATCTGTAGTTGGTGAGGGGGTATTCCTATGAACTCAGTCCCAGCATCAATCTCTCTGCGATTCTGAGGGATAAATACGCCACCCTCGACGCCAAACTTCGGAATCTCAGAAACATCAATTGCGCCACCATTGCCGACAACTTTCCCATCTCCCTGACCGGGCTCATTATTGACGCTGGGGAGGTTCACCTGATCTAGCTTAGCTCTCGCTTCCGCGAGCGTTCCCAGGACGACAATTGTTGTCAATGTCTGGCGTATGAACAAAGCTTGAGCCGGGATAATATCGCCGGAATAAGAGCTCGCTCCATCATCAACTGGCTCGATTTTGTACCCGGGTGTCTCGTCGTCCGACTCTTTCACTTCTACGGAGAGAATCGAATCCCCACCATAGACAACCATGACGATGTCAGCCTCGATTGTGTTCGATCCCTGATTTGGTTTAAAGTCAACCTCAGTCAATGTTATCCGAGTTCCACCGCCAATTTGCTGACCATACTCAATCATGCGCGGCAGTATGAGCGAGTCAAACTTCTCTCTTAGATCAACAGAAACCTCTTTGTCGACACTTGCCGAATAACTAACCGCGACGGTGATAGGACGCGTTCCTGCGACTGTTTGGTCAAAATCTCCAGGTGCGTTATCTAGGACGCTTGCAGCGAGTTGAACATTCTTTAACTCTGGGACATCTGTTTGAGCTACTGATTGCTTGGCTAAGTTCTCAATGAATACTCGGACAAAGGAGCAAAACTTATCCTCCCGATCCTTTTCAGTGGTATCCTCAATAAGTTCCCACTCGGCATTTAGGTCAATGTCGTCTTTGACGTTGTCTGAGAGCGTTTCAATCTGTGAGTCATACTGGTCTTTCGCCCCATTGCCAGAGAGAGCTGTATAAACCCCCTGCAACTTAATCTCTCGCCGGTTTGTATCTTGCTTTGTCACGCTTACCGCGTGGTTCCTCAGACCTAGCTCCCCATCAGTAGAACTGCCGTCCTCGGGCAAACCAAGAGAAACGGAGCATTGAAACTCCCTGGACAGTCCTACAAACTCCGACTCTAACTCTTTGCATCCAGGCTCCATATTGAATCCTGAATTGTCTGAGTGAGAGTAAGTTTCGCTGGAGGATCCTCTGTCTAGAACAAGGTCTTGATCGCGCTTCCTGAATTCATCCTCAAGGTCAGATATCCTTGTGTACAGCGCCGACTCTGTAGCCTCTGTGATGATTGCTGTAAAAACAACCGTGAGGCTTTTCCTGTCTTTCTGAATTTCAATGTCACCGAGGTGATAGTTGCCACCGCTACCGATGGTCACCGATCCGTAAGTGATTGCAAGGGTTCTAGTAATTGACATTATTTGCCCCCGCCATACTTGGGTATCGCAAACCCCGCAGCACCAAAGAACCCACGGGCCGCATCTCCGGCGCTACCCTTCTTGATTGTTTCGATGAAAGCCTCAGCCATTTGCTTGCCTAGCTTTTTTAGGTCCTCAGCTATCTTTTCGCCAGCTTTAGAGTTCTCGTCCTGCTGTTTCTTCTGGAAGAAATCGATACCCTTTTGAGCCCTATCTTCTTGTCTCTTGAACCTAGCGAATAGCTTGTTTGAAACGTTCGCCAAGTCTTTCTTGTTTCGCAGCCCACCGCCCCTGAGAATAGGTTCGATAACGCCCCGTGCTCGGCCAATCGCCCTAGTTGCTGGACCCTGGGCTCTATCTACAATTGCGGACCCACCCGGAATGAGGCGCAGCGCGGCTGCTGTTCCATTTGTTACAGCTCCCTCAAACCCAATTGATCCACGTGAAAGCGCAAAGCTTGCCACCCCTGCATTTGTTGCGGCCTTGGCGAACCCGAGCGTTTTAGTTGCTGCAATACCACCGACAAATCCAGCCGCCGTGTTGAACGCCCCGCTAAAACCGCCATTGGATGTCCCACGCCTACCCACACCTCCGGATGTGGTCCTGCCGCCAGAACCCCCTAAGGTGCTTTGTCTGTTACCGTTCTCGACGTTGGAAGAGAGACGGTCTAAGGATTCGGTGAGACCATCTAAAGCCCGCTCAAGAGAGTCGGTGTCGCCGCCAAACTTACCGGGCATGGCTTGCCCTCTCTTTCTGTTTTAGATCGTGCAGTCCGGAAACAAAGCTTTGAAGAATCGCGTTCTCTAACTCATCGCCGCCGTCTAATTCGGCGCGAACTTTTGCGCGTCCTAAATGACCATCGCTCGACTCCCCGATTCTTAAGGCTTGATTGACCTTCTCCTGATTTCCAGCTGCAACCAAAGCCGCTCGTTCAATATCCCCAAGAGCCTCCCACTCTCTCAAAGTAAATGAACATCGAGCTTGAAGCATGCGCGCCGCATACTCGGTCAATAAGCCAAGGATTGTCCGGCGCGTGTCGTCGTCGAGCTCTCGATGGTTAATGACTGGTAAGCCTGCTGATCTCAAAAGCCAATTCTGTCGAGGCATCCCAAATAGCCTAAAGAGTAAGGTCTGCAAGGAGCCCCCATTTCGCAATTCGCCCGCTCCCGTCTTCCATCCCGGTGACGAGGATCGGTATCACTGTCTCTTTAAGTGCTGAAAGCCTAATTCGATTAGTCGCGTCGAACTCGACAACGGCGTTATAAATCAAAAGGCTGTAGTTCTCGGTCGCATTGGTTGCCGCAAAAAGCAACTTGCTTCCGGTCAACTCGGTGCCGCTTGTCTTGGTTGGGAAATTGACAATCTTCGTTGTCGCGCCGTCAGTAGTTCCAGGGAAAGCAAAGGCCAGCGCGTCGTCGTTCTGCTCGCGCAAGATAAACCCTGCCGTCAAGTCGTCCTCGACGTGGACCATTAAAGCGGTCCTACCCTTTTCCTTGGCTTTGAGCCTGATCGTTCTTTGGCCTGGAATCCAATAGAAAGCCGAGATTGACCCGAGTTGAGTCCCGCCATAAGGCAATGCGGCGCCAAGATCAGTTGGATTGAGTATCAGCTGACCATGAACGCGTTTTGACTTATCTGGATCGGGCGCAGACATTCACACCTCATTAGGTTGGGTCAGTGATTGTTTCGGCTCCACCGTTATTCGTGGGCAAAGTAAAAGGGCGCTGCAGCGCTGCTGATGCTTGAGTTCGTTCAATCAACCAGTAAAGCAGGATTGCTCTCGCGCTTTCCGAGTCGGTGACCGTGTAAAGGTCTCCCTCGATCCAACTGGTAGAACCTCCGGCAGCGACGTAGTAAGAGCCATCGATCGGTGTCCATCTTGCAATCTCTGGGGGAGCTAAAAGCAGAGTTCCAGTCGTGCGACTCGCCAGCGTGAATTTGATATTGAGATCATTCTCTTTGTAGGACTTGTAGTAGGCGTTCGCGTCGAAGGCCATTGTCACCAAGTTCCAAGCACCATTGGAAAGACTGGTCATTGTCGTGGCTTTGGTGTCTGCTCCGAATTCAAAGGTCAGTGTTCCATCACAACTCGCCTCGCGGTAGACAGCAATCCGACGAAACAGCGGGGTCTTCTTTGGGAATGATGTAGCCCGAGCAACATTGATAACCTGCTCGATATTGCCATTGTCTTTAATCCTCAAGCTGCGCGGAGTCGTGACGTTTGGAGAGCCTCGGTAAACCGTGTCGATGTCAATTTCAAAGTTGGCTGTATCTGAGACCGTCCAGTTTGTAATCGAAGTCGTCGTCGCTGGTGTAGCTGGGGTGCTCGCTGCTGGCTGAGTCCCTGAGTTGTTCCACCCTGGATTGTTAATGAATGCCTCAGAGTCTTGAGCCGAAACCGCTGTCAGAACGTTGGTTTCTTTCTTGAGACCCGATCCTGTGTATTGAGCCCAGTCATCCCGGCGCGTCTCCCCCTCGACTCCAAACTTTTCCTTGTATTCGTCGTTGCTGTTCTCGTCGGTGTTGCAATAGAACGTCTTCGCCTCTTTGGTGTTTCCGCCAAGGTTGTTGTCATCCTCGTCAACGGTTAATCGATACAGCAAGCCATTGCCAACATTGCCACCACCGGCTGAGAAACTGCCATACGTGGGACCATTCCCGTTTATAGAGTCTGACTCACCGTTCATGCGATCAAGCAGCACGATCATGTTTTGATTGAATGTGCCGACCGGCTTATTGATCGATTCACAAAAGTCTTTGAGAGCTCCACTGAAAGCATTTCTCACCTGACCGGGAGACATGCCGCTTTGAGCTGTGTTCAAGAAGCCCTTTGACCATGTGGTGATTTCGTTGGCCGCATTGCCCTTGAGGCTTGTTGTGATATCTGTGATGTGATCGATGAGCTTTTCGCTGTTCGTGCTCAAGTAGAGATCGCGCTCATCGAGGGCTTTGGCGATGACCTTGATTTGTGCCCATGCTTGAGCTTCTGTTAATGCCATGTTTTGACCTCAAGCGTTTACTGTTTTGCTGCGGTCGCAGCGGAGTTCCAATGTGTCGTCTTTAGAGTCGCGAACATCGACCACATACCAGACTTCGCCGCTTGCAAGAGTGAATGAATCACCCTCGCCGGGGTCAGTGATTCCGTTAGTTGCCAGACCGCTAGCGTGGAAAGTTGCGCGGGCCTGGTCGTCAACGGCGCCAACGAACTCATTGAAGAGAACGGTGACGCCGCCGACGGTCGTGCCGTCTTTGGTTTTGTAGGTAACAGCATCCCCCTCTAAATCGAGAAGGCGTTGCATAGCCGTTCTAAACCGATCACCAAAGAAGCTCACAACACAACTCCGCGATCAATCAATGTTTGTCAGCAAGTGACCCGCTTGTGCATAGATGATCTTTTCATCAACATCGTGGCGAACGCGCATAATGTCACTTCGAACAGTTTCATCGCGGTATTGCTCAACAGTTCCACCCTCGGCAGATCCATCCAATGCGAAATGAAATGTGCGCCCAACGCAAGGTTCTCGAAGATCTCTTGTTCGAGCCAACTTGCAAACCAATACCCGGTTCGTGTTCCAGACGTCGCTGATTGCTGCGTTCTGGTTTTCATTGGCAGTATTTTGGACAGCGCCGGCAACAATGACTTCTTCCACTTGGAAGAGAGCGGCCAAAGCTTCTTCAGTGATCTTCTTCGGGTCATCACCGCCATGATATTTGATCCGGTCGATGATCTCGGCATTCGTTTGGAGGTTGTTAAATGTCTCCCAAGTCATGACGACGGCATTAGGAAGCATGCCACATGAGGCTCTCACTTTAGCCTTCGCTGCGTGAACGTCCGATACTGGGGTTGCACTACCTGGGACACTCCACTTGTTTGAAACAGCGGTGGTTAAAGCCGCTCCTGTCCAAGTGCTTGTGCTGAACATCTTATTTGCAACGCGAATCTCAGCCGATCGGAGAACGACATCTCTAGCGCGCATAGCACTAATGCGTTCAATATCGAAAGAGTATGCGTACATCTGACGCTCTCGATCATCCACAGGCTCTTCAGCACCATGCTCTTTGGTGGCGTAATTGTCTTGTTCAAATTGATACTTGTTTCGGTTGTATCCGCCACCGGGAGCCCTTAAGGTCTCTTGATTCCGCAAAAGGGACTCAATTGTGATCTTTGAAAAATTTGCCGATTGAAGAAGTGTTTCGAAGTGTGGCAAAACACGATGGGCAACAAAGCCCTGTTGGCTTGCTGCTAGATCAAATTCTTCAAAAGATTGCCCGATATCCGGGCGAAGAAAAGCAGTACTTGATGGACTTGTCATCGTTTAATCCTTTCGCCCTTAACGGACCTGTGAGCAAAGAACGTAGTCAATTTTCAATTCTTCCTCGTTCGCACCGCCAGCTTTGACTCCAAGACAAACGTCCATGTCAGTCGCCGCAGCGTAAGAGAATGAAGACGCGGTCCCAACGAGGGCTCCGTCGATATAGAATTTCACATCGGCTGTATTTGCCGCAGTGGGAATGAACTCAATCCCAAGTTTCTGGAAAGTGCCATCACCTGGGAAAGTGTCTGTTGAAAGGATGACTGCGGTCTGAGTTCCGGCAAGTGAGATTTCTGCTTGCCAAACTGTTCCGCCATCAACTTTGTAGAACACTGCACCGGAGTATGACGCTTTGGGGCCAGCTCCGTTGTCGAGGAGAGTGTTTGCACCAGCAGCATCACAGAGACCAACAATCACGTTCGCGTCGTCTGTATTCGCCTCAGTGAGCGCCACCCGCGCTTCAAAGAACAATGGTTTATCGTCCTCAAACTTGAAGACTTCATTCGTCGTGTGTAAGTAGGCCTCGTCATTGTCATCCCCATCGCAGAAGACAGACATGATTCCACCCGCACCATCAGAAACTCCAGTTGTTCCCGTTGCGCCTGCGTCTGCTGTCTCAGTCCAAAGATCGGCATCAATGAAATAGAAGAAATCATCGTAGATTTCTTTGCGTCCTGTTTTGTCTGCTACGCCTTCGAGCGGGAATAGGAACGCCTCGATGACGTCGCCATCCGCTGTGGCCGCTTCAAGGGCGTATCCTAGCTTTCTGCCTGAAACCGTTGCATTCACCTTGCCGTCTGTCGACAGATAAATTGCTGAGTTTTGACTGAATGCGCCGCTTGCAGTGACCTTGTAAGTCCCTTGCTTGTTAAGCAAGATACCGGTAACCGGGAGGCCGCTTGCCGCTGTCTCGTGGCTAACAGCAATTGCTGTATCACCAGGAGAGGTTTTCGAAACGGTGTAATCACCAGTCAACTTGAGCATTCTGTATGCTTCAATTGCTTCACCCGTGGTGAAAGCGCGTCCCGCGCAATCTACATATTGAGCCATGATTATGCTCCTTTCCGAGCAAAGTGTGATGGGATATGGCGATTGTGTTTGGTGTTGTTCGCTACAACCATTGCCGCCGCAACATCAGGACGATTTCGAGCAACCCATTGGACAGCCAGGTGTCTCTTGTGGCCTAGATTGACCCGATCGCTAACAAGTTTGTCCCACTGATCACCAGCAGCAACCTGACTGGAATCACCAACTGAAGAACCTGTTCTGATTGGTGGGTTTGATTGACGAGCGGCGAGTTTGGCCTCAAACTCTCGTTGCTGCTCGGCAATTTCTGCTTGATGGTTTGCGGCTGCTGCTGCTTGCTCAGCTTTTACGATTTCATAATGAGCTAACTTGGCTTCATTGATGCCCAAGCCCTTGCTGATGCAGTCCAAAACAAAGGACGCGTCATTTGGGAAAGCGAGCTGCAACTCTTTGACTGTGTTGCCATAGTCGGAAGCGGCTGGCTTGTTGTCATTTCCTGACATTTCTACCTCCAGTTCATACTGTTGAAAATCCGAGCCCGACAAGGCAACGGCGCTAGTTGCTCCGTCTGCACCCAAGGGAACAAACGAAGACTCCTTTAAAATTGAATTGATCTTGTAGAATGGACCGTCGAAGTCTCGGCCATTGATGAATTGCGAATCGCCCTCGTCAACGAAAGACAGCGCTGTGATTGACAGCCCAACCGACGCCTGCCAGGGAAACCTTGAATCTGATAGGTCGGCAATTTCGCGAGCGCATTCCGTGTCTACAAAACGCCCACCAAGGTTCAAGGTTTTACCGTCATTGTCGAAGCTATCAATGACTCCAGCGATGCGATTGGGGTCATGTTGTCTAAGAGCCGGTAATTCCTCGCGAGGGACTTCCATGTTTGCCAAGTCAAAGACAGCCATCCCAAGAAAGCCGAGATTGACCATCGCTCCCGTGTAGGCAGACATCTTGAATGACCGGTCCTTGAGAGACTGAAGTTCCGGACCTTCGTTATCCTGTGCTTTTACGTCAACAGCACCACTGAGACGGATTGGCCCGCGAATGACTACTTTTTTACTCGTCATCAGCGCCCTCCTTGTTGTCTTTGTTTTGTCGATCCTTATCAGAATCCGGAGTCGCTGAAATGCTGATGCCTGTTGGAGTTTTAAGGTTCAGCAAATCGCGCCAGTCAACCTCAAGACCAAGGTCAGAGAGAATTGCTTGCGATTCCTCAACGGCCAAACGAATTGCTAGTGACCGATCCTCGACCGTCTCACGAACAATATCTTCCCAATCTCGACCCCTGGCGTTAGCTAAGTCGCGAGGACTAATCAGCAAGTTTTCAAGAGCTACAACATCGGCTTCAGCCTCGGTCTTTGGATCGAAATAGGGCCAACCTGGACGACTCCATCTGTGATTGAAAAGGTCGATTCCTCGTGACGCATACAAAGCAATTTCTTGATCGCTGTACCACTGCCTTATTAACCATTCATAAACAGGCCTATGAAACTGCTCTTCGAGGGAATCTTGAACGCGCTTAAAACCCATTTGGGCTTGTTGCAACTCGCCTCGGTAGCCATGAAAAGTTGTGTTTGTAGTGTCGAGCAAAACTAGAGTGAGAGGCATACCAATGGCAGCACCGACCATCCTTAACAACATGCGGGCATGATCAGACCATTCACCAATCTGGAGATTTGGGGAGAATGCATGCATCTTCTCCCCCTTCTTGCCCCTAATTACTAGCCCTGGTGATATCTCTTCAAGTTGTGCGGTGGTACTGTCGTCCTCGGTTTGGCTTCTTCGTGAACCTAACTGGAAGTCATTCTCACGCTCAATGAACATCGCGATACAACTTGCGATTTGCTGTTGGACTAGCTTGGCAAAGTTAGTGTCCTCGAACATTCCTGTGATATTGAAAACAGGAGCAAAGGCACTCACCCCTCGGCTTTGAGTGACTCTCTTGGGGTCAAATATATGAAGAACCAGTGGGTTGCCATCCCGGTCAAAAGCAGGCCTTTTTTCATAGCCCTCGGGTCCCACCGCAACCTTGTCGACATTAATTTCTCTGTCTATTAGCTCTGGTTTTTGGAACCAATAACGAACAACCTTCTCTTGGTCGTCAAGCTCCACCCCATGAACGATGCCATCCCGCGTATTGGCTGGAGAGGCAACGTACTGTCCCTCAACCAGTTGAACTTTAGTTTCGTCAGTTGGAATCGCAAAAATATCGCCGTCAATAAATCGGTGGCGAAGAGTCAGGCCTTCCATTGCTCTGAATGAGAACTTGCTCTTTACGTCGCAACTAGAAGGTTTTTTTGCCCACTTGTTAAAGCGCTGCTGATGGAGCTTGTCTATTTCTTTGTCCCCAGTCTGGGGGATCAATCGAAAACCTGAGCCAACAATGTTTCCCACAGCCCGATCGGTAAGCTGCCCAATGATCGCATCGTTGCGATCCATATCCCTCGCGTACTCTCGAATGCGATTGAATTCAAGTCGACTGGAATAGTGAGCGTCTGCCGTTCCATGCAAGCGATGGCGTATCCTCTGAAAGCGTGAGGGGATGCCCGCTTGATAAGCTGCTTTAATCTTGCTCAGACCTGACTGAAAGCCTTTTTTAACATTGGCTGGGGCAATCAAGTCTCGTATTCTGTTAATCATCCGCCGTACCCCCGAAAGTTTCGGAAGTCGGTCTTGGTTACAATAGGACCAGGAATATCATCAGGACTGAAACGTTCCAACCACTTCTGAGCATCGCGCAATTCATCACGCAACAGATCGATGCGGTTAGAGATTGAGTTGGCCCCCTTGACCATGCTGGACGGCGCGATTAAAAGCTTCCGACAGGCGGTCACGAAGGCGCGGGCCTTAGGAGCGCTTCGCACCTCGGCATAATCGGCATTTGAGAAATAAGCCGCTTCAGCTGTTGCTATCTCGGAGGCTGTAGTCATTCCGAAATACTAATGGCTTGATCATTCGCTCGGCAAAGCGTCTCATTTGCTCATTTACTTATTTACTAGATTGGTTGCTTTCACTCTCTTCAACTGAGTCGTAAACCTGCTCAAGTATCCACCTTACAGCGTCTTGTGCATTTCTTACTTGACTCCCGTCAGCAAGTTCAGCGCCTGCATATTGAAGTCCGTCGAACACCATTCTGAGCCCGGTGCATTGCTTCCGGTCCAGCGACGCTTGCAACCTGCGCGTGGCGTAGTGCCCCGTTTTCATTGTCGGTATCTCAACCAAAGCGTCGAATACTTCAATCTCTACCTTGGCCTTGTTTGTCTTTCTGCTCTTTGCCACTGTGCTTACTCCCATCTTATTCACCTTCTGTTGGAAAGCCATTTCTGGCCGTGAGGATTGCTAAAGCGACTTGGCTTTGACCTTCCTCGTCTCTGTTGACGCTTCTGATAGAGACGCTCTCTCTCAGAAGACAATTCTTCTTCGCTTGGGAACGTGTGACACTGAACCATGTCGGCACCCGCGCATTGATAGACCGAGCAGTCCCAGTAATGATTTGCTGTGTTCTTGGAGTAGGGTTGCCAAGCAACGTAGCCGCTCTGACCCTCTCGGATAAATACCTTCCGCTCACTGGCCATTTGCTTGCAATAATCAAGTTCTATCTCTCCGTGCTCCTCCCACATAACAGGGTTTTCACTAAGGATTCGATAGTTCAAAATGTCTTTGTAGGTCTGAGTGTCCAAAACCCTTAAGATCACCTCCCCGAACTTTCGACCTTTTCGTCGCGAGTCGCTGGATCGGATCTTGTTCTCAGAGATCCTCTTTGCAGGCTTTTTCTTTCCGCCGTATCCCTTAACCGGAATGATGCGCGCTGGGTCTCTCTCAGCGAATTGATACACTAGGTCCGTGGTGCTCGCGTCCTCGTCCTCTATCCAGATACCGCCACCAGAGTCGATCAGTAGCAGATCGGGCGTCATCGTCATATTGATACCGGCCTTATTCTCAATAGGCCAATGACTTTCCAACCCGATGCGGTAAAGCTCATCAAACGATCGGGCGAACCCTTCAGTCAAACCCCTCGATTTGTAATCTCTGCCCCAAGCTCTCAGCGTATACCAAAAGCCGTTCTTTTGAGTATCCGCGGTGGTCAGGATCATAGACGCCCATGGTGGCACTACCCCCTTTTCGTATCCTGCTTCGGCCTTGCGTTCGATCTGCTCTTTGTCGGCAGAAGTAATCTGGTGTTCCCAAGGTTCCCCGAGCTCTTGATTGGTAAACTCCATCAAATCACCGGGGTCGTCCTGAGCCTTTAGCCATTTCTCGACGAGGTCGGAAAGGTTTGAGAATGGGTTCACTAACGAATTGAACCTGAAAGCAATCTTTCGTGAGAAACAATCTTCGGCCAAGCCGAGAGAGCTCACCCATTGACCCTTTTTAATGATCCGCTTGCGTTCACGCTCTCCAAACTCCTCCTCGCAGTGTTCGCATTTATAGCGCGCTAGCTGCCGGTCGCTAATAAATTCAGCATGAACAATCCTGCTCTTGCCTTCCTCACGTTTAGGCCAGACCACACCGGACCATTTCAGAAGCTGGAACTCATTACAGTAAGGGCATGGGACGTGGTATTCCCGCTGATCGGCGCAGTTTTCAAACTCGGTGTTAATCGGCGCTTCCTTGGTGGTCGGCGTCGAGATCATGATGACTTTTTTGCGGTGTTCGTAAGTCCTGGTGCGCGCCTTAGCCAATGCAACCGGGGCGGCATCCTTGCCCGAGAATCGAGGAAACTTGTCTAACTCATCAAGGATTGCATATCGGCAAGGTCTAGAAGCCAGAGCTTGAGGTGAACCCGCCCACGCTGGATAGACGGTCATCGAGGTTAGCTTGAGACTTTTGTATGAAAGGTCATGCCGGTTCGAAGTCTGATACTCGGGGATTGAGTTCTTAATCATCGGCTTGAGGCGTTCATCCACCTGCTCCTCTGCCGATTTCTGATCTGGCATAACCCACATACAAGGGCCAGGGTCATGCTCTGCCCAATAACCCAGAGTATTTCTGAGAACCTCCGAGCCTCCCGCCTGGGCACATTTCATAAGGGCGACTAGGTCAACGTCGTTGTCTCCCATCGCGTTCATAATGACTGTGAGGAGGTTCTCAGAAATACTCTGG
>Ga0316207_10002947_pt1 | contig 16532 bp, 14 predicted proteins | sample 6weekpyrite_MG_FD_204943 | JGI IMG/M metagenome (GOLD analysis project Ga0316207, IMG submission 204943) | Microbial mat bacterial communities from mineral coupon in-situ incubated in ocean water Damariscotta River, Maine, United States -... | ecosystem: Environmental > Aquatic > Marine >...
TGCTAGATCAACCAACGCGTCAGGGCGCTTCGCGTGGTTGGGGTGGTCTTCAATCAACGCCAACAAATATTGCGCCGCTTGTGCATTGCGCCCTTCCTGCATATGAATACGCCCAAGCCAATATTTTGCATTCGCTATTCGCGTATCACCCGCATTGCTTTCAATAAATTTTTCAAACGCCAACTGGCCGCGCTGCAAATCATTCTTGCGCACAAAGGCAAAGGCAAAATCAAATTGGCTAGCAGCATCCCCTTCTGGCAGCTCAACGGTCACCGCTGCTTCTTCCACCGGCGCCAGTGCCTGCCCGCCGTCCGCATCAAGTGTGACATCCGTTCCAGCGTTGAGGTCAGCAACAGCTCCAGGCGCTGCTGGTGACGGCGCGCCGTCAGGCCGCTCAGCAGCAAGACGCTGCATTTCCATCTCCTTGCGCAACAGGTCAATATCTTCCTGCATCAGTCGCTGGCGATAATTAAATTCTTCCAATTTGCCGGTCAATTGGCGAATTTGCGTTTCCAGCGTGCCAATCTTCACAGAAAGGTCTGCTACCAACTGCGGATTATTCGCAACTGATGCGCCATCTGCTGTATTTGTTGCCGCAGCATTTGCAGGTGTGTTCAGACCAAGCCGGGTTCTCAATGTACGCACCTGACGCTCAAGCACTTCTATTCTAGCACTATTCACCGCATTGCTGCTTTGCGCATTTAGAGGCGCAGCACAAATCACAACGACAACAAGTACAGCAACAAAGGACAGGGTTTTCACGAACATGCAAATTCTCCACAGAACAAACAAAACGGCTTCAAACATCAGGCTAAAATACGGTTATAAAAAGACGGCCCCGCACCGGAATTCCGGGAACGGGGCCAACTCTTCTTTAAAGCGTTGCCGGGCTTATTGTACGCGAAGCACACCGCGACGGTTTTGGCTATAATTGCCAGGCTCAGCCGGACGTTCCTTACCGTAGCTGATTGTCTTCAACCGACTTGCAGGCACACCCAGCGCAACCAGGTAATTTTTAACAGCCGTTGCCCGCCGATCACCCAGCGCCAGGTTATATTCTCGTGTACCACGCTCATCACAGTGGCCTTCCACGGTAGCGCGAACGCGTGGATAATGCATCAGCCACGCAGCTTGTTTGCCAAGCGTTGCACGAGCATAATCTGTAAGGTCCGAACTATCATATGCGAAAAATACGCGATCAGCACCAGCATACATGGCAACGCCGCTCGATGTGGCTCCGCCCCATTCTTCCATATCCAGCTGTTCAGCCGTCATCTGAGGTGTTACCGGCATATCCGGTTTACCATCATCCATGGCTTCAGCAGGTGCTTGCGTTGCAGGCTCCGGTGGTGGTGTATCCTTGGCTGAACACGCTGCAAGAATGAAAGCGGCAGCGGTAAGTAAAGCAATGTTTTTGCCTAGGCGTTCGGACGTCATGATAGTTCCCTCCAACGGATGGGGTTTTCCCATAAATAAACATATCCAACTGCATATACGGAAATTCCGCAGAAACGCAGCTCTATTCGCCGCAACTATAGAACGCGTTATTCAAAGGATCAAGCGCTCAAAAGTTGCCAAACGACTGTTTTTTCGTGACGATTCCGTGAATTAGCATCAAACAATCCCCGTTTATAACAAAAGTATGTGGGCATGTGTATCAGAGCAGGACATGTTGGTCATGCACGCAGAACGGCACTTGGCCAGCTTGCAAACGTCGAATTTTGCATCGCTGGCATAGCTCTTTGTCGACAAGGCCCTTGAAAACAGGCGCGTTTTTGTTATCTGATCAGCAGGTACCATGCTCACACATTCAGCAAGCAGGAATAACAATGCCTACACAGCAGCTTAAATTGGAAAATCGGGCGGCCCTTCGCCTTTCAGGCAAAGATGTGCGAGAATTCCTGCAAGGCCTGATTACCAGTGACATAACGGACGTAGCGCCGTCCCAAGCGCTTTATGCCGCCCTCCTGACACCGCAAGGTAAATATTTGTTCGATATGATCATCGTCGCTGACGGCGATGATCTGCTGCTTGATATTGAAGCGGAGCGCAAACCACAGTTGATGCAGCGGCTAACCATGTACAAGTTGCGTGCTGATGTGACAATCACCGAAGAGGACACCAGCGTTTGGGTCCTGTGGCCAGACGCCGAAAATGCTGAAGTCGCTGCCGGTATTTCCTACACTGACCCGCGTCATAAGGCGCTGAAAATACGGGTGATCTCAAAAAACATGCCCTGCCCGGACGCTGAACGTCTGCCGTACACCATCTACGAAGAACGCCGCATTCGCCACGGCGTACCGGACGGCAGCCGAGATATGTGCGCCGAGAAATATTTTTGGCTGGAAACAGGCGCCGAAAAGCTAAACGGCGTTTCCTTCACCAAAGGCTGTTATGTAGGGCAGGAATTAACCGCCCGTATGAAACACCGTACAGACCTGAAAAAAATGCTCATACCGGTAAAACTCTCCGGCCCGGCACAGACGGGCGACCTCATCAGCAACACGGAAGGCAAGAACGCCGGTGAAATACGTACAGTCGCCAACGGATATGCACTCGCCTACCTGCGATTGGCCTTTAAGGATGATACGCTTTTGGTAAATGGGCATACCCTTGGTATCCACCTGAGTTCAGACTAACAAAACAGCCTTGCCATTCGCCTCCAAATATGGTCGCCTGAAAGAAGGGAGACCACGCATGACCAAATCCAAAAAACAGCGCCAGTCCAGCAGCAACAAAATCCACGACAAAAAGAATATGATCGTGCTTAGCGTAACCGTGGCCATCATTCTGATCTTTATAATTTCAACGCAATAAGCGCGTGTGCACCTAATTTAGCACCGACGTCAATTGTACGCTCGCCGTTGACAAACAAGCTTCCTAGTGCGCTAATTTTCATTGGAATGTTACATAAATGGGGGAAATCATGAAAGCCTTGTTATTTGCTGCAACGCTCGCAGCCTTTGTCAGTTCACCAACCACCGCGCAAGATGAATTCGATGTTGAGGAAGTTATCGTCACCGGATCTCGCATCACAGACTATAGGCCGGAAGAAATTCCTGCGGTAACCCTTCCAAAACGCGCTGATTTTATGATCCAAAAGGTTCGGGTGATAAGCGACACTAGAAAAAGCGATGTGCGCAAGGAAGAAATTTACGCGACAATATTCAAATTGATGGAAAAAGCGGAAAAAAGTAACATTTTCACGCTCGGAACGGGCGAAGATTATTTTGTGCCACTCACCAAAAGTAATTTTAAACTGCAACTGCAAGCGCATCGTCACAAACCTGATACGAGCCTAACTCATCTTTTGGTAAAAGCAGCCCTTGATCAAAAAGCCAGTGCCAACGAAATTTCTACCTCCATTAAAAATTTCATCAAGAATGCTGAAATTGCAGGGCGCACTGAAGTTCTTCCGGCAGGAAATCTTGGCCTTAGCATTGTTCGCCCAGAAAAATACCGGAAAGAGCTGATTAGAAAAATTGCCGCCGATGCACGGAGCGCCGCCGAAGCTTTTGGAAGCGACTACCGCATAACATTGAAGGGCCTTGAAAGCCCCTTGCAGTGGGAACGGCAAGGACTTGATACGATGGCCCTATTTATTCCGTACGAATATGACATCGTACCTGTATCAGGCAAGTAGCCACACATAGCAGGCAACAATATCGAATTGGCCGCTCTTTTTCGCCAATTTCGGCCCGCTGAGCGGTTCAGCCCGCAGGCTTCTTCCCGTTTCGGCTTCCAGTCGCTTAACCCAAACCTCCGCGCCCAGCGGGCGAGCTGTTTGTGTATGTGTATGCATTTGCCTGAGTTCTTCAGCTTTCACACCGGCTGCCAGAAACTCGCGTCAATTTGGAGCCCATTCCTGCCGCAGGTGACCCCTGCAGCTCTCGCGGAAATTCACCGCGGAAATCCAGATGTTGAGATACAGTTGCTATGCACTGATAGAGATCAGAACGGCTGATCCTACAGAAGCGCAGCTGGCATCTCCAGTGTCGGTGATTGTTTTGTCACTGGAAGGAACAGTAGGAGGGGTGGTACATCAGCTAAAAGCAACACTACACTTATAGGTGTATGTAGCTGCTTCCAGATATACCATTAGTTTAAAACTATACTATACTTATAGGTGTATATATACTATCAAAGGTATTGTCTTGATTTTGATTGCCACCACACATGGCTTTCACAAGAGAGACTTGAGACGATTTTCACGATCAATTCAATAAACAATTTGGTGAGATCAGTGACGGTTGAATTTTTTTAAATCAAGGGAGGGTCCCAATGAAATTAAAATCATCAATACCATTATTTTTAGCTGCTTTATTAAGCGCAACAAATCTGGCTCAGGCACAAAGTATGGAGTTGTTCGCAAAGGAAAAAGCAGCTGTAGACCCCGGTGCGATGGCGGCTGTTCGAGCGCGCGACAAAGTGGGCACAATCATAACTATTACCCCAGTTAAATTAAACATGCAGGCGTTACACGCAGGGACGCGAACTTTTAATTTGAATATGGGTGCAGGTCGTTCTTTTTCTGTTAAACAAACCAGGGCAGGAAACACCGGCGGTGGTTATACCTATTGGCATGGGCAATCAGCCGGCGCAACGTCTGGCAAAACGGTCGCATTAAACCCGAATACGGTCAATTTTGTTATGAACGGTGACCGGGTTTTTGGCCAAATCCGCATGGAGGGTGAGGTTTTTGAGGTTTATACCACTGAGGATGGTAAACATCTGATGTACGGACGGGATTTCTCCGTTATCGGCACAGAAGATGATACACCCGCCACAAATGCAATCCTACCGGCTCCATCAGGCAATGGACAAGGACGCCCGGGTGTCCCGGCAGTGCCTTTAACTTCAGAGCTTAGCCTACTTGCTGCTGGAGGGACCGAAATTAGGGTGATGCAGATCATCTCAGGGGCTGCTGTTAATTCGCTGGGGGGTGTTAGTCCAGCGATAGACCGGTTAAACTTTTTTATCTCCCAAGCAAATGAAGCCTACAGCATCACCGGTCTACCGCCTGTGGTTGTGAGCGCTGGCCTCTATTATACCGAAGGTCAGTCCGAGCTTTCTACAGCCGTGGCTAACATTCAAAGTTTGGTGGATACGAATGATGGGTTCCAGGATTCTATTGCCACCAATACAAGGGATTCTCAGGCGGCTGATTTGGTCGGTATGATTGTGGCCACGCCGTTTGATCCAGGTATCTGCGGCATTGTCAACTCCATCGGATCCTCTAGTTCAACGCAAGGCTTCTTTGTCGTTAAACAGTCCTGCACCGATTATACCTGGGTTCATGAAGTGGGTCACTTGATTGGCGCGCGCCATGACAATGATCCTACAGGAATTCCCTTCAGCTATGCTCGCGGTATCGTCCAGCCTGCCTGTAACTTCCGCACCATCATGGCTGTTTCCAGCAACCCTGAGCCGCGTTTCGGTGGCTTTAGCGATCCTGGCTTTAGCTTGGGCGGCTGTCCTTTTGGTACATCAACCAGAGATAATGGCCGTGCGCATGAAGTGAACGCCTCTGTTATTGCCAATTTCCGGTGATTAGAGCGATAGGTATAAAATACTAAACAAGTAACTTTTGTATCTGGGGACGTAGCGTAATTAAATGGCGATATTCACTCCTTACGCTGTAAAAATTATATACTGTCCCCAGATACCCATCGCCCACGTCGCTAACGCTGCTGGTGGTGCGGCCGATCTTGTCAAAATAACGCCGGAACTTCGCGCCGCGCGCGTCTGTGACCTCAACAAAACGTCCGGTATCATCATAGCTGATAGTGGTGATATTGCCCGCAGCGTCGGTGGCTGTCAGCACCCGGCCCACACTGTCATAGGTCTGGCTGGTGGATATCTTGGCTGTAGTACTTGCGTTCACCAATATCTCGCTATGTGCGCAGATACATCGCCACATCGAACCTTGTGGCGAACGAATTAAAACCGTCTTCAATTGGACAGTTTTGCGAGCCCAGACAACTTACTCTGATTAATGAAGCAATTTTTCTCAATTTCATAATAAGTTCCAGAATACTCGCCGTTGAAAGTGACGTCTAAAACTACGAAAGACTGATTTCGTCCGTTAATGCTAGACTCACATTCATTGGTCTCGCTTCCATAGTAGAATAGAAGCCTCAGTTTTTCTGGGCCGGCTTTAAAAACCTGAAGTGAGTTAACATCAATAGTTCGAGGCAAAACTTTGTTCCTGTCAACAACCTCCCACTTTCCAAAATCAGAATCCACAGCCAATACGTTTTCTCGCTTACCCCGCTCCAAAGCAACTTTAAAGTCAGAAGCTTTTGTGCTGCCTGTATAGCTGACACTCTGTAATTTAGCAGGGCCATACTCCAAGGCGACTATAATGTGATCATCCTCTAGGCCCCACGCTGAGCCACTTTTCAAAAAAGTGACGGGAGCTAGAACAAAGCAGAGTAATAAAAAGATTGTATTCTTTAACTTGCGTTCGCCGGACATTGTGCTGCCATCCCTGTTAAATCTATACCTCTACCATTAAGTTTATCGCTAGGCCCCCATCCTCTCAGTTGAGGGTTGTTTAGTATCCGGGGACAGGTTTAGTATCCGGGGACAGTATATAATTAAATCGGTCTGCTTGACTCTATTCTCATGACCACCCCCTATTTTCGTAGCGCGGCCTGCGCCGCCGCTAGCCTTGCAATGGGCACGCGGAAGGGCGAGCAGCTAACATAATCAAGGCCCAAGCTGTGGCAAAACTCTATGCTTGCCGGGTCACCGCCGTGTTCGCCGCAAATGCCTAGCTTTATATCCGGCCGGGTTTCGCGGCCGCGTTCAATGCCAATTTTCATCAGCTCGCCCACACCTTCCTGATCAATGGATACAAACGGGTCCTGCGCAAAAATATCTTTTTTCACATATTCGTCGAGGAACCTTGCCGCGTCATCCCTGCTGATACCGATCGCAGTTTGCGTTAAGTCGTTGGTGCCAAAAGAGAAAAAGTCAGCTGCATTGGCAATTTTGTCAGCACGCAGCGCCGCGCGCGGCAGCTCAATCATAGTGCCAATCATGAAATCTATATGGTGGCCGGTTTCCGTGAACACATCGTTCGCCACCGCGTCCACACATTCGCGCAGCATGGTGAGCTCTTTCTCGGTTGCCACAAGCGGGATCATGATTTCGGGCACCACCGTATCGCCCGTGGCTTCTTCAACCGCGATCGCCGCTTCAAAAATCGCGCGCGCCTGCATTTCGTAAATTTCCGGGTAGCTAATGCCAAGCCTGCAGCCCCGGTGGCCCAGCATCGGATTGAATTCGTGCAGGTCAGCCGCCCGGCGTTTTACCAGCTCCACATCAATGCCCAAAGCTTTGGCAACATCGTCAAATTCGGTTTCTTCGCGCGGCATAAACTCATGCAGTGGTGGGTCGAGCAAGCGAATTGTTACCGGCAGGCCGTGCATAATTTTGAAAATTTCCTCAAAATCCCCGCGCTGCATTGGCAACAATTTCGCCAACGCTTCTTTGCGACCAGCCAAATCTTCGGCCAAAATCATCTGGCGCACTGCGATAATGCGTTCACCCTCAAAAAACATATGTTCGGTACGGCAAAGGCCTATGCCCTCGGCACCAAATTCGCGCGCAGTGCGGGTATCTTCCGGCGTTTCTGCGTTGGTGCGCACCTGCATCGTGCGGTACTCGTCGGCCCAGGCCATCAATTTTGAAAAATCCCCAGAAAGTTCGGGTTGGAGCGTTTTCACCTCGCCCACCATCACGTCGCCGGTGGAACCATCGAGCGTGATAATATCGCCTTTTTTGATCTCGCGTCCCATCACTGTCATTTTGCCGTCACGGTGCTCAATTCTTAGTTGACCAGCGCCAGAAACACAGGGCCGCCCCATACCGCGTGCGACCACTGCCGCGTGGCTGGTCATGCCGCCACGCGCTGTGAGGATGCCTTTGGCTGCATGCATGCCGTGAATATCTTCGGGCGAAGTCTCAACACGGCAGAGAATAACGTCTGTTCCTGCTTTGGCCATCGTCACGGCTTCGTCGCTCGAGAACACAACAGCACCGGATGCGGCCCCCGGCGAGGCAGGCAGACCACGCGTGAAAATATCGCGGGGCGCGTCTGGGTCCAGTGTAGGATGCAACAATTGGTCGAGTGCCGCCGCATCGACCCGTGTCACAGCTGTTTTTGTGTCAATCAGGCCGTCCGCTTCCATCTCCACAGCGATTTTCAGCGCAGCTTTGGCTGTACGCTTGCCGCCCCGAGTTTGCAGCATCCATAACTTTCCGCGCTGTACGGTAAATTCGATATCCTGCATGTCGCGGTAATGTCGCTCGAGCTTTTCGAAAACTGCAGCAAGCTCAGCGAAAACTTCGGGCATGGCTTCTTCCATGGAGGGAAGCTCGCTAGACGCTGCTTTTCTGGCCTTTTCTGTCAGATTTTGCGGCGTGCGAATGCCTGCGACTACATCTTCGCCCTGCGCATTGATCAAATATTCACCGTAATAGGCGTTTTCCCCGGTCGCCGGGTCCCTGGTAAATGCCACCCCTGTCGCCGAGGTGTCGCCCATATTTCCAAACACCATTGCCTGCACATTGACCGCAGTTCCCCATGCTTCCGGAATGTTGTTTAGTTTGCGGTAAACCTTGGCCCGGTCCACATTCCAGCTACCAAAAACAGCGGTAACAGCGCCCCACAGCTGCTCCCGAACATCTTGCGGAAATGGCTTACCAAGCTCGTTTTCGGTTTTTTCCTTGAAAGCAATCGCCAGTGATTTCCAGTCCTCTGCATCCAGATCTGTATCCAGATGCACGCCTTTTTCTTCTTTGTGATACTCTAATATTTCTTCGAAATGATAATGATCAACTCCCAAAACCACATCCGAATACATTTGAATGAAACGGCGGTAACTATCCCAGGCAAAACCTGGGTTTTCGCTGTTCTCCGCCAAACCCTTTACTGTTTCGTCATTCAGGCCAAGGTTTAATACGGTATCCATCATACCCGGCATGGAAACACGAGCACCCGAACGTACAGAAACCAAAAGTGGATTTCCGGCACCACCAAACTTGGCGCCTACACTGGTTTCCAGCGTCGCAACTGCCGCCTCTATTTCGGCGTCCAGCGTTTCCGGGTAGGCATGGGTGTTCGCATAATAATATTTACAAACTTCGGTGGTGATTGTGAAACCAGGCGGAACCGGCAACCCAAGCGATGCCATTTCGGCTAAATTCGCCCCTTTGCCGCCAAGCAGATTTTTCATATCCGCCCGGCCGTCCGCTGAACCATCCCCAAATCCGTAAACCCATTTGCTCATTGCACCCTAGTCCTTACTCGCACAAGCCGCCTTTTAGTCGGAAGTGCCTTATTGGAATATGCGCCGAGCAGATATATGTTCTGGGAGCCCAGCGAGTTTTATCTTTAGCCCTCAATCCGGCCGAAATCAGCAACCATATTGACCGCTGACCGTATTTCCCCGAGTAGCGCCAACCTGTTTGCCCGCACCTTAGCATCATCCGAGTTAACAATAACTTCATCAAAAAAGGCATCAATCGGGGCCCTTAATGTAGATAGGGCAGCCATGGCTTTTTCAAAGTCTTCTTCGAGAAGAGCGTTTTCAGTAGCTTCTTTGGCTCCGCCAAGCGCATTGGCGAGCGCAACAGCCTCTTCAGCGCCAAGTTTTTCTATTTGCACAGCCTGATCATAGGTTTTGTCATCTTTTTTCTCTTCAATTTTCAGGATATTGGCCGCGCGTTTGTAACCAGCGAGCAAGTTGGCCCCGTCATCTGTTGAAAGGAAATGCGACAGCGCAGCCACCCGGTTAAGAATACGCACCAGATCATCATCACCTTTGGCGAACACAGCATCCACCAGATCGTGTCGTACACCTTTATCGCGCTGCTGAACCTTCAGCCGGTCCCCGAAGAAAGTTAGCAAATCAACGGCAAGCCAGTCTTGGTCAACGGTCGCAAGCGCCTGAAAATGCAATACATGGACTTCAAACAAAGCGCGAAGGCTTAAACGTACTTCATTCTCAGTGATCAAACGTATTGCGCCAAGCGCTGCACGGCGAAGGGCGTAAGGGTCTTTTGATCCTGTTGGTTTTTGGTCAATACCGAAAAAACCAACAAGCGTATCAAGCTTTTCTGCCAGCGCTACGGATACTGAAACAGGTGCAGACGGGCAGGCATCATTTGGTCCGGCTGGCGCATAATGATCGCGGATAGCGTCGGCAACTGCGGGGCTTTCGCCCTGCTCCACTGCATAATAGCGCCCCATCACGCCTTGCAGGCTGGCAAACTCACCGACCATGTTTGAGACGAGATCCGCTTTGCAAAGCTCTGCGGCGCGCGCAGCTTCCATAGGGTCGCAGCTAGGAATATATTCCGCCAGATGGGTCGCAAGCTCTTTAATCCGTCCAACGCGCTCTGCCACAGTGCCCAAATCCTTGTGGAACACGATGTCATTGAGCGCAGGCAGATTATCATCCAACTTGTGCTTGAGGTCTTGCTCGTAAAAGAACTGCGCATCCGCGAGACGCGCTGCCAGTACGCGTTGGTTACCGCCGGTTACGGCGCTGCCGTCGTCAGAAGGCTGAATATTGGCAGTGAAGATGAATTTGTTCGCTAGCTTGCCTGTGGCAGGATCACGGGTGACAAAATATTTCTGGTCTTTTTTCATCGTCAATTGCAGCACTTCGTCGGGTACACCGAGGAAATCTGCATCAAACGACCCGATCATCGGCACCGGCCACTCCACCAGCCCCGCAACCTCGGCCAGCAAACCTTTGTCTTCAACAAGTTCTAGTCCGGCAGCGCTAACGAGCGTCTGAGCCGTATCAAAAATGAGTTGTTCTCGCCGCGCGGCGTCAAGCATTACTCTATGGTCCAGCAGCTTTTGCCTGTAATCAGCAAAGCTTGCAACTGCGAATTCGCCCGGTGCCATAAAGCGGTGACCCACCGTTGTATTGCTAGCTTGAATGCCATCCACATCGAACTCAATAGTTGCGCTGTCAAAAACGCATAAAATGCTGTGGAGGGGTCGCACCCATTTGAGGCTACCAGAGCCCCAGCGCTGAGATTTTGACCAAGGGAAATTTCGCACAGTCGCCGTCACTGCTTCGGCGACCACATCCGCCGCGGCCCTGCCCGGCTTTTCAATTTTGGCGTAAAAGAAAGTTCCCTTCTTTTCCTCGCGCTCCTCAAGCTGGTCACGCGTTACACCGGCACCGCGCATAAAGCCTTCAACGGCATTTTCCGGAGCGCGGGTCGATGGTCCGCGGCGTTCTTCGCAAATATCCGGTGTGGCCAGCGGCAGGCCCGTTACACTGAGCGCGAGCCTACGCGGTGTGGCATAAGCCTCTGTCGTGTCAAACGTGAGGCCAGCCTCTTTCACGGCATCTGTAACCATGCGCTTCAGGTCACCTGAGGCCTTTGCCTGCATGCGTGCCGGGATTTCCTCAGAAAATAATTCAATCAAAAGGTCAGCCATCTTATGCCTCCCATCCGAAATCATCGCGCCAGCGCTGGGCGTTTTTCTTGATCCAAACCTCACAGCAGCCTTTGGCTAAATCGCGCACACGCCCGATATAGGCCTGACGTTCCGTCACGGATATCACGCCACGCGCATCCAAAAGGTTGAAGGTGTGGGAAGATTTTATGCATTGCTCATAGGCCGGAAGCGGCAGTTCCGCCTTGAGAAGCTTGGCGCATTCTTCTTGCGCTTTTTTAAAATCATCAAACAGTTTTTCCGTATCAGCAATCTCGAAATTATATTCGGATTGCTGGCGCTCGTTCTCTAGGAAAATATCGCCGTAGCTCATGCCTGCACCGTTATAATCCAGATCATAGACATTATCGACACCCTGTACAAACATCGCCAAGCGCTCCAGCCCGTAAGTCAGTTCGCCCGATACAGGTTTGCAGTCATAGCCGCCCATTTGCTGGAAATAGGTATATTGGCTGACTTCCATGCCGTCGCACCAGACCTCCCACCCAAGCCCCCAAGCGCCGAGCGTTGGGCTTTCCCAATCGTCCTCGACAAAGCGGAAGTCATGCAGGTCGCTATCCAAGCCAATGGCCTTAAGGCTGCCGAGGTAAAGCTCTTGCATATTTTCGGGGCTTGGTTTCAGGATCACCTGAAACTGATAATAATGCTGCAAGCGGTTTGGATTTTCGCCGTACCGGCCATCGGTTGGGCGGCGGCAGGGCTGAACAAATGCTGCATTCCACGGTTCGGGCCCAAGCGCCTTAAGCGTAGTAGCTGTGTGAAACGTGCCCGCGCCCATTTCCATGTCGTAGGGCTGCAAAATCGCGCAGCCGTTATCCGCCCAGTATCTCTGGAGTGTAAGGACCATATTTTGGAACGGCATACCGCCTGTTCTGGAAGAAGTATTTGTCATAAAGGCCGCACTAAATCCATAATTGAAATTGAACGATTGCGCAGCAACCTAGCGGCCCGGTAAGGCCCGGTCAAGCGCAGGATTTGACTGTTTTTAAACGTGACTAAGTCACAACAATCGGTGCACCTTTTGTAACCACAAATGTATGTTCAAACTGGGCACCAAAACCACCTTCCGAAAGTCGCAAAGTCCACCCGTCAGCATCTTCAATATATTGACGGCTTTTGGTAGTGAGAAAAGGTTCAATCGTGAGTACCTGGCCCGCCACCAGCTTGGTTCGGGCGCTTGGTACATATGTGTTAGGCACAGTTGGTTCTTCATGAATCCATTTGCCGACGCCGTGCCCATTCAGGCCCTCTATTATCTGAAAGCCATGTTTTTTGGCCTCCTTTTCAACGGCCTTGCCAACAACATTGATCGGCTGCCCAGCCCGTGCCGCAAACATTGCTTTGCGCAGAGCGGTTTTCGTGCTTTTCAAAAGTTGTTGTAGTTCAGGCGCTATTGCACCCACCGCAAAACTGGACCCCGTATCCGCAAAAATACCGTCTTTTTCCGCCGAAACATCAATATTGCACAGTTCGCCCTCTTTCAGAGGGATATCGCCCGGAATGCCGTGTGCCACTGCATCCCCAACTGAGATGCATGTATGGCCCGGAAAATTATAGGCCAGCATCGGTGCCGACTTTGCTCCGCGCTCGGCCAGCATCTTACCGCCGATCTCATCGAGCTCACGTGGCGTTACACCCGGCCGCACCAAGGCACCCATGGCTGCCAGAACATCACGGCATATCGCGCCAATTTCTCTGAGCTTCTCAAGCTGTTCCGGGCCATCAATGGTCATAAAACATTACCGTTTCAAAAAGGATTATAACTCGCCACGTTCGCGGATACGCTCATGGTGTTGGATCACTTCACGAATGACAAACTGCAAAAATTTCTCGCTAAACTCAGGATCAAGGTTGGCTGATTTCGCCAATGCTCGCAACCGCTCCACTTGCTCCTGCTCGCGATTTGGGTCAGCGGGCGGCAGATCGTGCTCTTTTTTATAAAAGCCAACAGCTTTCGTGATTTTGAAACGCTCAGCCAGCATAAACACCAACGATGCATCAATGTTATCAATGCTTTCGCGGTAAGCTTGCAGCTGGCGTTTATGTTCGTCCGTTAGCGACACGAATGTTTCTCCAAATGGGCGTTTACAACCCGAATTTATTCCAAAACAGGCGCTCTTCCACCGCGGCTATCACACCGTGCGGAATATCACTCATTCCGCCGTGCCTGTTCTCACTTTGTCCGCCCAAGCCTAAAAGTGACCCCAGTCGCTGCTTTTTCTCGCCGTAAACTCTTAGTTTCACTTTCTTGCCAAAACGGGCCCGCAAAATCATGCGTATATCGCCGATACCATCCACCAAGCCCATCTTTACAGCCTCGGTACCTGTAAAAACTTCACCAGAAAAGATACGAGCACGCAAACCTTTCAACCGTTTACCACGGCGGTCCCGAACCATTTTTTTGAAGTTCTCATGAATTTCGTGCTGTATTTCTTTAAGCCGCGCGACATCTTCTGCTTTTTCATCCTGAAACGCGTCCAGCATGGCCTTGCTTTCACCTGCCGTATAGAGCCGACGTTCAACACCCAGTTTCTTGATCGCTTCTTTAAATCCGAAGCCGCTGGATACAACACCGATACTGCCCACAATCGAATTTTCGTTTGCGAAAATTTCATCCGCAGCAAGCGCCAGCATATAGCCACCAGAAGCCGCAAGATCCTCTGTGAAAGCTAACACTGGGACATCTTTTTCAGCTGCCATGTCTCGTATACGCTTGCATATAAGGGCTGCCTGAACTGGTGATCCACCTGGAGAGTTAATTTGCAGAGCTACCGCCGAAAGCCCCGGTGTGGTAAACGCCAGTTCGATTTGTTCAGCAACGGCCGACATGGATATATTCTGCCGGAACCTGCCGCCCGGCGCGATCACGCCGTACAGCTTCAATACAGCGACACGCGGTGGTGGGTCGCCCAGAAAGCGTCGCCGCATATTATAAAAGAATTTTCCAACAGGTTGCGACATTGAGTAGCTTTCAGTTCTATTTCGTTCTGATTAGCGGCTTTAGGGCCGACACGCAAAGGCTTTCAGGTCTAATGCTGCGCCGTCCCACAAAATTTTCCGGGCTTCAGGCGTGTATCGCTCAGAATTACTATGCAACGCAAGGCCAGGCAACATGGTTGCGACCCCGTGCATTCCTTTCCGGCCCTGAAGTATTACGCGCTTCGCCGCCACACCAGCGCGCGGCCACAGAGGCATTATGTATAATTCACCTACCCGTCGATGCAATTGAGCAATTGCTTCATCTATTCTATCCGCTCGAATAATAAGGGAAATACTGCCCTTGTTTTTCACTTTGTGAACCGCGAATTTGATCCAGTCTTTTAAAGACGCATTCGTGTCCATATGAGCAATGCCCTTGGTCTCCGCCGGCGGCCGGATCGCCGCGCCCGCTGGCAAATAAGGCGGATTGAGCATAACGTGATCATATTGGCTTTGGGGGCCTGAAAGGTCTGTAATGCAGCCTTCTTCCACTGTGACAAAATCCTCAAGACCATTGAACTCTATATTACGCTCAGCGAAAGAGCGCATCTCACTTTGCAATTCCACACCGTGAACTTTAACGCCAGATAGACGCTTTGCCAGACAAATTGAGGCCCCTGCGGTACCGATACCGCCCTCGAGCACTGTCTCACCCGGCGATGCAGGTATGGTGGCAGCAAGCATCACTGTATCCATGGATACCCTATATCCATTTTTTGGCTGTATAAGGCGAACTACACCGCCCATAAAGTCATCTATTGTAACGTCGTCGCTAGATGCTTCTTCAATATTTTTGACTATAGCCAAATATCGGCTCCCGTTGACCTATTCGCTGGTGTAATATCAATTGTAAGCGTATTTGATCTGCGGTCAATTGACACAGAAACCCGGTTCACGCGACCGTGCCTTGATTTACCAGAAGGCCAGATATATGTTCCGCGCAAAATAACACGCACGCCAACGCCAATAGAGATTGTGGAATTCCGCTATGCCTAGCAATGTCGTTTCCTTTGATGAGCATAAAAACCAGCAGGCAGACACTTCTGCCATCGCCGCAATGCAGCAGTTGGTTGCCGCTGATATGGCCGCGGTGAACGAGACAATCCTAAAACGTATGGATAGCCCGGTTGTTTTAATACCGGAACTTGCCGGCCACCTCGTCAACTCTGGCGGAAAACGCCTCAGGCCTATGCTGACACTGGCTTCTGCACTTCTGGTGGGCTATGAAGACGACAAACATATCGGCCTCGCAACAGCGGTAGAGTTTATCCACACGGCAACCTTGCTTCACGACGATGTTGTAGACAAAAGTGAGCTACGCCGAGGCAAGAAACCCGCAAATCTTATTTGGGGTAATCAGGCGACAGTTCTGGTGGGAGACTTCCTCTTTAGCCGCGCGTTCGAGTTAATGGTGGAAAGCGACTCGTTGCGCGTCCTCAAAATTTTGTCGGGGACATCGGCGATTATTGCCGAAGGCGAGGTTCTTCAACTGACAATCGCGAACGACCTCACAACAGGTGAAGACAAATACCTTGAGGTTATTACCGCAAAAACAGCAGTCTTGTTTGCTGCTGCCTGTGAAGTCGCAGGTGTAGTAGCGGGCGACAGTCAGGAAGTTTCCAGCGCACTGGACGCGTACGGACGCTATTTAGGAATAGCCTTTCAACTGGTGGATGATGCGCTCGACTATTCCTCTAAACGCGCAACTATGGGCAAAGACGTTGGCGACGATTTTCGTGAAGGCAAAATTACGCTGCCTGTCATACTAGCGTATCGGCGAGGCACAGAGGAGGAGCGCGAATTTTGGAAACGTACCATGCAGCGCCTAAAGCAGGAAGATGGTGACCTAGACAGAGCGATCAATTTGTTAAAATCCCACGACACTTTGACCGATACCATTGAACGAGCGCGCCATTACGGCGCCATGGCTAAAGACGCCCTGGCAATTTTTAAAGACAGCGACGCCAAGAAGGCAATGATGGGCATTGTAGATTTTTGCATTTCACGCAGTTATTAAATCCGTAAAACGTTCAGCCCCGTATGAGCGGCCTCGTTAAACAGG
>Ga0316207_10002948_pt1 | contig 16523 bp, 12 predicted proteins | sample 6weekpyrite_MG_FD_204943 | JGI IMG/M metagenome (GOLD analysis project Ga0316207, IMG submission 204943) | Microbial mat bacterial communities from mineral coupon in-situ incubated in ocean water Damariscotta River, Maine, United States -... | ecosystem: Environmental > Aquatic > Marine >...
CAATGCGTGAAAAGCTGTCTCGCCTTGCATGGCGTTGAATCAACGCTTCATTACACCCTGACCGAGTACGGCTTCAAGAAACAATATCATACAGATTTTTTAGTGGATGACGTGGCCGAAATCAAGTGCCGGGTGTGCGGAGATCTCGTCGGTTCGTCGTCCAGGCAGTCAACAGACCTAATTTAAATCATCAACAAAAACAAGCGGTAAATGACGGCTTTTAGCCTGATACATTGCTTTATCCGTCAGGGTCACCAGCTCGATTAGCGAGTACTTATCTTGTGGGTGCAAGCCGGCACCAATGCTTGCGCCAATCACAACCGGTTTGCTTTTGACCATAAATGGGGCGGCAATATACTGATGTATTTTTTCACTGATACCGCTCAGCACTTTTTTTTCATTGGCTAGGCCCGTTAAATCGATGAGCACCAAAAATTCATCGCCCCCGAGTCTGAATAACATATCGTTAAACCGTAGTGCGCTTCTTAGGCGAACAGATATTTCACGTAATACGTTGTCGCCCGCATCGTGTCCGTAGCAGTCATTGATGGGTTTGAATTGATCGAGATCGAGATACATCACGCCCGTTTTCTGCCATGATTCGAGCGTTCGACTATCCGATGCCAGCACGTGCTCTAAATAGCGGCGGTTGTAGAGGCCGGTCAGAATATCGATGTTAGATTCTGATTCCAGGGTCGTCAGTTTTTTCTGAACCGCGCTGTAGTCATGAAGAATAGCAAGCCCGTAAGTTTCGCCATCGACCTCCAGAGTCGAAATCGAAATGCGGGCTTGCAAGGCTTGACCTTTGGCGTTAACGCACGATAACACCGGCCGCGTCATCATTTGCCGAGGCGACCCTTTTTGTTCAATGAAGGTTTGAACTTTTTCGAAATGCACATCATGCTCTTTGGTATCAATGAGTGCGGACAGGTCGAGATTATGCATTTGTTGCTGTGAATACCCAAACATAGCGGCACACGAGCTGTTGGCAAAAACGATATTGGAAGAAGCATCGGTGATCAAAACGGCTTCACACAGGTATTCTAAAAACTCAAACAGATTGGTTTTATTAATCATTGCAAGTTCAAGCCCTCAACATAACACTGTTTAAATGATAACTGCATCACAGTTTATTTGGCTCCCGCTTAAATATAGTCCTCTTATGTAATGTCTACAAGAAATTAAGGGGCGACGTCAGGTTAAGTCCGAGTTCGCGACATAGCTATCCCGCCCCGTGTTTTTAGCATGATAGAGCGCTGAATCGGCCTGCATGATTAGAACAGACGGATCGTCACGATATAGAGGGACGAGCGTTGCGCCGCCGATTGAACACGTGATTTGGACGGGATTTCCATCCACCTCAAACTTGAGCTGTGAGACGACAGCCCGCATCCGTTCAGCAATCATTTGAGCCGCTTTTTCATTGGTGTTTGGCAATAAGGCGATAAATTCCTCGCCGCCATAGCGGGCAACGCAGTCCGTTGGGCGGCGTACCTCTTTGGCAATGGCCGTCGCGACATCTCGCAGACACTGATCACCAAACATATGGCCATAATTGTCATTGATCGATTTGAAATAATCCAGATCCAGCATAATGATGCTTAACGGGCATTTTAAGCGTGAGTTGCGTTTCCATTCGTGCGCCAGTTCTTTATCGAAGTACATACGATTTTTTAATTGCGTCAGCGGGTCGATGGTGCTTAGCTTTTCCATCAGTTCAGCCCGTTCTTCGGCAACCATATGGTTGGTGATCGCTTCCCAATAGTCGTTATGACTCGCTCTTGATGAAGCGAATATGTAGATCAAACAAAAGACGATCAGGCCTGCCAGCAACAGGCTCTCCGAGTCGCCAACATGAAGCATCACGGCGATCAGAGGCGCAAACATAAACGTTGGATAGAGAATTCTGATTTCTGACGATATGCTCAGTGTACAAGCTCCGCCTATACCAAATACCGGGGTAATAATCATCATGATGGTGTGCAGCTCAGACATGTCTTTATCGTGGACAATCCATGCGGTCATCGCGCCCCAATGTGCGGCCGCGAACAAAATGGTAATGACCAGCCATTGATTCATGAAGGCTATTTTAAGAATGGGATTTCTATTTAGAACCAGGAAATGCGCAATGCGGGCGATGAAAATACCGACAACAATACCGGAGTTAAGATAAAAGAATTCTGGGTGATTGATATCGATTCGATAAACAAATACCAAAAACAGCCAGACAGATAAATACGGCAGTATGCCGCTTTTCGCGCGGTTAGTCAGATCATTCAATGCATGAATCTGCAGCTGCTCATGGTAGCTACGCATCATTTAACAATTCCTTTTTTACATCATCAAGTGACAGTATAGCCTGATTATTGCGCTATGCTCTGTTGTCGTTATGTTGCAATGATCTTGGTTAGCGGCCGGGTTTGGATAATATTTACAATTGCTGACGGCCCTCTGCTAGTTTATCCTTCTGCCTTCTTGAAGAACGGACAATACAAGGGAAATTAACATGAAAGCTATTTTGTCGGGCATGCGCGTTGTTGAGGCATCTGCTTTTGTCGCAGCGCCGCTGGGAGGCATGACTCTGGCACAGCTCGGCGCAGATGTGATTCGCATTGACGCAATAGGGGGTGGTCTGGATTACCGGCGCTGGCCTGTGACCAAAGACAATGTCAGTTTGTTTTGGGCTGGGTTAAATAAGTCAAAACGCTCAGTGGCGATTAATTTTCGATCACCCGAAGGCTCGGCGTTAGCGAAGCAGATTATTACCGCGCCAGGCAAAGATTCAGGAATGCTGTTGACCAACTTTCCACCGAAGGGCTGGCTTTCGTTTGAGGATCTGTCAGAAATACGCAAAGATTTGATTCAATTGACCATTCAAGGTGATCGGCACGGCGGTTCGGCAGTTGACTACACAGTGAACCCGGCGATTGGTTTGCCTTTTTTAACCGGCAGTGCCGATACCAGCACGCCGTCGAACCATGTATTACCCGCCTGGGATCTGGTGACCGGACAAATGGCAGCACTAGGCTTGTTGGCGGCCGAACGGCATCGTGCGCGTACTGGAGACGGCCAGCATATCAAGCTGGCATTGGCTGATGCTGCGATGGCAGTAATGGGACATTTGGGCTTTATTGCTGAAGCACAGTTAGGCGTTGAACGCCCGCGATATGGCAACTATTTGTTTGGTGCATTCGGGCGAGACTTCGTCTGCGCCGATGGTGAGCGGGTCATGGTGATCGGTTTGACCTCGCGGCAATGGAAATCACTCTGCTTGGCCACTGACACGGTGGACGAGATGACCGCGTTGGCCAGCAAGCTAGGCCGTGATTTTTCCAAAGAGGGGGATCGCTTTGAATCTCGTGAAGACATCGCAAGCTGTTTTGAAGCCTATATATCGCGACACACTTTTGCGGAGATTAAACAGCGCTTTAACGATCAGGGTGTCTGCTGGAGTCGCTACCAAACCGTTAAGGGCATGGTCGAAAACGATGCCGATTGTTCGCTGGAAAATCCAATGTTTTCACAAGTAGAGCAATCGGGTGTCGGCTCCTATATGGCGGCGGGTGCGCCGTGGAATTTCTCAGCCTTTGAGCGTATGCCAGCACAACCTGCCCCGCGATTAGGCGAACAGACAGATGAAGTATTGGCCGATGTGGTGGGTCTGAGTGCCGCTGAGATTGGCAAACTGCATGACAATGGCGTGATTGCAGGGCCAGATCAAGGCTAATCTGAAATTCAAACTGACGGTTCGGCGGAGTAACACATGACAGACATTGATATTGCTTATTTACAACAGTGGGTGGGTAAGCAGGAAAGCAAGGATGATGATATTAGCCTGTTTCAGGCACAGGCATTAGCGGCGGCATTAGACAATGAAGATTTGCCACAAAAAGGTGATGAGTTGCCGCCTTTCTGGGAGTGGATGTACTTTTTGGCGACGCCGCAGGCGAGAGTGACTGGCGTAGATGGGCACCCTGACAAGGGCGGTTTTTTACCGCCAGTACCGCTACCAAGACGTATGTGGGCGGCGGGTGAGGTGACGTTATATACGCCATTGGTCATCGGTGAATCGGCACAGCGCGTGTCGACGATTGAGTCCGTTGAATTGAAGCAGGGCAGCACCGGTGCGCTGGTGTTCGTGACGATCGCACATGAAATTTTTCAGAATGACACTTTGTGTATTCATCAGCTTCAGAACATCGTTTACCGTGAACAGCCCGCTGCGGCAGCACCATTACCCCCGATCAAAGAAGCGCCTGTCGATGCCGATTTTTCAAAGTTAATTTCCCCAGACCCGGTGTTGCTGTTTCGGTATTCGGCACTGACCTACAACGGTCATCGAATTCACTACGACAGAGACTACGCCAAAGAAGAAGAGTTATACCCGGCGCTCGTGGTGCATGGCCCTTTACTGGTCACGTTGTTGCTGGAGCTAAAGCGTCACCATCTTGCCAGCTTGCCTTTACACAGGTTCAAATTCAGGGCGGTTCGTCCCACGTTTGATAACGCCGATTTTAAGGTATCGGGAACACGCAATGGCAACGAATTATCACTCTGGTCTTCCGATCAGGATAATGCCTTGTGTATGACGATTAGGGCGGAGCTTGCATCATCCTAGGTTGGAGTACTAGTGGCGCAGTTGAATCATGATCCTTTGATAACAGGAATCATCAATGGAAAAGCTTGTTTACCCCGGATGGCGCACGGCGTTGTTTATTCCGGTTCATATAGAAAAATTTGTGGTTAAAGCACACACCCGTGGGGCCGATGCCTACATTCTTGATCTAGAAGATAGTGTGCCGCTGGCGCAAAAAAAGATGGCGCGAGGCTGCGTCGCGTCCGCTGCCAGAACGGTCAGCCAGAATGGTGCTGCCGCATTGGTTCGAATCAATCTCGACAAAGAATTAGCATTACTGGACCTTGAGGTTGCGGTTGATGCAAGCGTTCAGGCTATCGTGGTGCCCAAGGTTGAATCAGCAGAGCAGATTCGTCTGCTGGCCGACAAAATCACCGAGCTGGAACAGACCAAGTCTTTACCACATGGTCACACAGCCATGATTGCCATGATCGAATCTGTTGATGCGTTGCCAAAGCTGGATGAAATTGCCTGCGCGAGCCCTCGTATCGTGGCAATGACACTGGGTTCAGAAGATTTTTCCGCAACGGCGGGGATGCAGCCTTTGCCCCAAACCTTGCTGCTACCGAATCAGATGGTTGCCTTTGCCTGTCGAAGGGCTAACATCATGCCTTTGGGCTTTCCAGCATCCATCGCTGACTATAGTGATATTGAGGCTTTTCGGAAGACTGTTCAGTTTGCTAAGCAACTGGGTTTTGTCGGGGCGTTTTGCATTCATCCGAAACAGGTCGCCGTGCTCAACGAAGAACTCACGCCTTCTGAGCAGGAAATTGAATTCGCCGAAGGTCTACTTGCCGCATTTGAAGCGGGTATTGCGGTAGGAAAGGGGGCGGTTGAGTATCGTGGAAAAATGATTGATTTGCCAGTGGTCCAGCGTGCCAGAGAATTGCTTGGGAAATAGGAGTTGCTAGGCGCTTTGCTGCTCTTCGGCAATAAAAAAGTCATACAAACTGTCATAAGATAGTGGTTTGCTGAAGAAGTAGCCCTGTGCGTAGTCACATTTATTAATGACCAGAAAATCTCTCTGATCGATGGTTTCGACCCCTTCCGCGATGACTTTTAGGTTCAGCTTATGTGCAACTGCAATAACGGCTGACGCGATTTCCATGGCGCTTAGGTCTTCCGGAATATCGGCGACAAACTCCTGGTCAATTTTTAGAATATCAACCGGCAAGCTTTTTAGGTAACTCAAGGAGGAATAGCCTGAACCAAAGTCGTCAATGGTGATCGTAGAGCCTGTTGATTTAATGCTATTGAGCTGGCCAATTACCGTATCGATGTTTTGCATCAGCATGCTTTCAGTGACTTCAATTTCAAGGTTGTGAGCAGGCAAGCCGGTCTCTTGCAGTACGTCAGATACAATCGATACCAGTTTAGGGTCATTGAACTGTCTGGGGGACAGGTTGACTGCAACACGTAAGGCCTTGCCAGTGAGCTGTTGCAGCGATTGGATTTGAGCGCAGGCATGTCTTAACACCCATTCACCTATCTGTACAATGAGCCCTGTTTCTTCAGCGACTGAAATAAACTCTGAAGGGGGTATTTCGCCTTTTTCAGGATGCGTCCATCGTATCAGCGCCTCTACGCTGCTTATTTCGCCTGTTTTGAGATTAATCTGTGGCTGGTAATGCAGATGAAACTCATCATTTTGAATGGCCTGGCGTAACTCGTTTTCGATTAGCAACAGCTTGCTGGCGCGTATATTCAGGTCTTCAGTGAAGAAGTAGTAACTGTCTCGGCCATTTTCTTTTGCCATATATAAGGCGAGATCGGCATTTTTCATTAACGTTTCACTACACGTGCTATCGGTTGGCGCTAGCGTGATTCCGATGCTGGTCGAAACAATAATTTCATGCTTGCCCAGCCGAATGGGTTCCTTTAGAGCCGTTAAAACCTGGGTCGCGATGGCAGAAATGCTGTCAGTGTCTGATACGTCATTTAATAAGATGGTGAATTCATCGCCGCCGAGCCTGGCAACTGTGTCCTGGCGTCTCACGCAGGCTTTGAGCCGGTCGGAAATGGTGAGCAGTAGTGCGTCTCCGGCATGGTGCCCCAGTGTATCGTTAATGCGCTTGAAATGATCCAGGTCCATAAAAAATAGCGCCGCCATCGTACCGTGTCGGCGCGCGTTAAGAATAGATTGATTTAAGCGATCAATGAACAAGCGTCGATTGGCCAGACCGGTCAGCGAATCGAATAAGGCCAGATGTTCCATTTTTTGATTGGCTTCTTTCAGCGCGGTGACATCAACGGCCGATAGCACATAGTTAGTGATGGTTTTGTGTTTGTCATAGACCGCAGAAACCGTAATGGCATTCCAGAACTCCGTTCGATCTTTTCGTGTACACAGGACTTCACCTTCCCAGCTGGTTTGAAGACAGTCGGCGTTTAAGATACAAGTATCGCTATCGTGATGTTCTTTTGGGCTGAGAATATCAATGGACTGACCAATTACCTCATGGTGCAGGTAACCGGTTAAGCGGCAGAATTTTTGATTCACATATTCGATTGCACCGTGCTCGTCGGTCATGACAATGCTTGCGCCGCTATTGGTGACCGCGCTGCTTAGCTTGGACATCATATGTTCGGTCGCTTCACGTGCATGAATATTATTTTGCAGACGATTATTGAGCCGGTAGAGGACAAAACACATGGTGCCAAATATGGTCGTTAGCCCTGCGCTTACCAGTAATTTTATTAAGGCAATCGAATCCGCTCCAATCGAGAAGGAGGTGTCAGCCCAGGCAAAAGGCGAAACCCAGGCGCCTATCAAGACGGCAGAAATAAAGCGGTGCTGTAACAAAGGTCTGCGCAAATTGATTACCTAAAACAGTGAGGTTATAAGTTAATGTTATAAGTTAAGTCTAGGGGAGCGATTGCCAATTTAAAAACGAAGCTTCGTTATAAAATTGTAACGGTAAGACGTAAACGGTAACGAAAAGGCAATTTCAAGTTACGGCGTTTGTACATGAGGTGAAATGGGAATTTACAATTGACTGCACGCCCTGCCAGTCTTCACCGAGGGCGTGCTAACGTATGTCGTTATCAGGATTTAGCAGCCGGTTTGCTCGCGGGTTTAGCCGATTTTTTCACCGATGCTTTTGTTGCTGGCTTTGCTGCGGCCTTCTTTGTCGTCGATTTTGTCGCAGGCTTTGCAGCGGCTTTTTTCGTAGCCGGTTTAGCGCCAGCTTTTGCGGCAGTGGGCTTGGCCGCAGATTTAGCTGTGGTTTTTTTGGCCGCAGGCTTGGCGGCGGTTTTCTTTGTTGCTGGCTTAGCCGCGGGCTTTGGCGCTGCTTTTTTAGCCGCAGGCTTCTTGGTCGCCGTTTTCTTCGTAGCAGGCTTGGCAGCCGGTTTCTTGCTTGCCGTTTTGCGTGCGGGTTTGGCTGCTGCTTTTTTTACAGCAGGTGATGCAGTGCTGGCTTTGCTTGTCGTGGTTTTAGATTCCATGCCAATTTTCTTCAGCAGCTGTGTCTGAAGGTCATGGAATTCCTGCATGCGTTTGTCGAATTCTTTCTGAAATCGTTTGATTTCTTTTTCACGAAATTTATCCAGTTCATCTAGTATCTTTTTAATGGGCTCCTGAATTTGCGACTGTATGGAGTCCAATTGTTTTGATGCATCTTTAACCATTTTGTCGAACTGGTTTGATGTTTTTTCAAATTCCTTATTAACACGGTTGACGACTTTGTCTAAACCCAACTTATCTTTGTTACTCATTAGAAGGCTCCCAAGTGCAGAAACATAGCTTATTGATTAATCCATAAACTAGTCTAGCTTATCTGACGCAACATGGTAGGAAGGATCTTCAATTACATTTACTTCCACTAAATTGCCGGCTTTTTTAAGCAGCATTCGACACTCCATGTTCAAATGTCGCAGATGCAATTTTTTATTGGCGTTAAGGTAGCGTTCAGCAAGCGTGTCGATGACTTCAAGGCCAGAATGATCACAAACCCGAGAGCGCTGAAAATCAACGATGACGTCATCCTGATCCTCTTGAACCATAAACAGGTCAAGAAAATGGGCGGTGGAACCAAAAAATAACGGGCCATCAACTTCGTAAACTGTTGAGCCTGCTTCGTTATCATAACGTTTGACATAGACGTGTTTGGCATGTTCCCAAGCGAAAACCAAAGCAGAAACAATGACACCAACAACCACCGCGATGGCAAGATCGGTGGCGACGGTGACGCCTGAAACTAGAATCAGCACAAACGCATCTGAGCGTGGAATTTTTCTCAGAATTCGAAAGCTGGACCACTCGAAGGTGCCAATGACGACGATAAACATGACACCAACGAGTGCCGCAACCGGGATTTGTTCGATTAATGACGAGGCAAAAAGGATAAAACACAGTAAAAACAGCGAAGCAGATATGCCTGACAGGCGACCGCGTCCACCCGAGTTGACGTTAATCATGCTTTGACCAATCATTGCACAACCGCCCATGCCACCAAAAAAGCCGGTCGTGGTATTTGCAAGGCCTTGCCCGATGCACTCTCTATTTCCTTTGCCGTGTGTTTGGGTAATTTCGTCAATCAGGCTCAGCGTCAGCAATGATTCGATCAGGCCGATAGTTGCTAATATCACGGCATAGGGGAAAATAATAAAAAAGGTTTCCCAGTTAAATGGCACGCTTGGAATACTAAATGAGGGGAAACCACCTGCAATGGATGCAACATCGCCGACGACACGCGTTTCCAGGTCGAAAAAAATGACGGCAATGGAAATAATCAGAATGGCCGCCAGAGAAGAAGGAATGGCCTTGGTGAATCTAGGTAGAAAATGGATAATTGCCATCGTGATGGCGACCAGCACTAACATGGTGGTCATGGCGCTTTGCTCAAGCCAGGCAATGTCGATGATTGAGCCTTCCATCGAGGTGCCTGCGAGCCAGCCGCTACTTTCACTGCCTGAGATACCAAACTGGCTAAGCTGAGCCAGAAAAATCACGATTGCCAGCCCGTTCACAAAACCCAGCATCACCGGATGGGGCACCATACGAATAAATTTGCCAAGTTTGAAAAGTCCGGCGCAGATTTGTAGTAAACCCATTAACACGACGGTTGCGAACAGGTATTGCACTCCATGTTGAGCGACCAGTGAGACCATGACGACGGCGAGTGCACCTGTTGCACCTGAAATCATGCCCGGACGGCCACCGATGACGGACGTGATCAGACCGACTAAAAAGGCAGCATATAAGCCAACCAGGGGCTCGACTCCCGCAACAAAGGAAAAGGCAACCGCTTCCGGAACAAGTGCCAGGGCAACTGTCAGGCCAGACAGTACATCATTTTTTATGCTCAGTTGTTTACTGGCGTTGATCTCGAACATGACTGACTACCTTCATTCGGGGGGCGGCATTATAGGGATACTCAATTTGGAATACAAATCAGAGAACGGTGTCAATTCGAGGGGCGGGTGTGTTTTGTGTTAAATCGTCCTTTGCGCACTTTTGCTGAGGCACTCGATTTCTTGGGCAGCCGGGTTTGACTTTTCGGTTGGGTCGGCGGAATCAGGTGTTTTTTGCCATAACCGATCAAATGGGCTTTACCCATTGAGGTCAGTGCTTCGCGCAGCAAGGGCCAGTTTTCCGGGTCGTGATACCGTAAGAATGCCTTATGCAATCGACGTTGTTTTATGCCTTTGGGAATCGGTACTTTGTCGCTTTTATAGTTGACCCGGTGCAAAGGGTCTCGCTCGGTATGATACATGGCGGTGGCGCTCGCCATTGGCGACGGGTAAAAATTCTGAACCTGATCTGCCCGAAAGCCGTTCGCTTTCAGCCAGATCGCCAGGTTCATCATGTCTTCATCGCGGGTGCCTGGATGAGCTGAAATGAAATAGGGAATAATAAATTGCTTCTTTCCCGCTTCTTGCGAATATTTGTCGAACAGCGCTTTGAAACGATAATACGTTTCCATACCCGGTTTCATCATTCTGGATAGAGGGCCACTTTCTGAATGCTCCGGGGCAATTTTCAAGTAACCGCCAACATGATGGGTAATCAGTTCTTTAACATATTCTGGGTCTTCCATCGCCAGGTCATAACGTAAGCCGGATGCAATTAAAATGCGTTTGATACCTGGAACCGCACGGGCTCGCCGATAAAGCTGTGTGGTGGGTGAGTGATCGGTGATCAGATTCTTACAGATTCCAGGATAAACACACGACAGTCTCCGACAATTGCGATGAATCTCTTCGGATTTGCAATTCTGCTGGTACATATTGGCAGTGGGGCCACCCAGATCTGAAATGGTGCCCGTAAAGCCAGGCGTGAGATCTCTGATTTTCTCGACTTCACGAATAATCGAGTCTTCTGAACGGCTCTGAATGACTCGGCCTTCATGTTCGGTAATCGAGCAGAACGAACAGCCGCCAAAGCAGCCGCGCATGATATTGACAGAAAAACGGATCATTTCATAAGCCGGGATTTTTGCATCGCCGTAAGCCGGGTGAGGGACTCTTTGGTAAGGTTGCTCAAATACGGCATCAAGTTCATCTGTCGTTAGCGGAATCGGAGGCGGGTTTATCCAGACAAATCGATCACCGTGAGCCTGCACCAGTACCTGGGCATTTGATGGATTCGTTTCAAGATGCAATACCCGAGAGGCATGTGCGTAAAGCACTGGATCTTTAGACACTTTCTCGAATGAGGGGAGGCGAATGTACTGTTTTTTCTGGTTGTTTGTTGGCGTGAAACGAATCACCTGAGTTTCTTCGTCGGTGGCTTGCTTGCTGGCACATTGATTGTTTTGTGAGCTTTCACGGGTATCGATATAAGGGTTAATTCGGGGGTCTATCTTTCCCGCCGTATCAATGCGTGAAGAATCTTTTACACCCCAGTCTTGAGGCAGGGCGTTGACCATACAGGCGGTGCCGCGAATATTGCACATTTCCTTGGGGTGCTCTCCTCGTGAAACGCGCAGAGCAATTTCAGTTATCGCGCGCTCGGCATTGCCGTACAATAGTAAATCAGCTTTGGAATCAAGCAGTACCGAGCGTCGAACTTTGTCTGACCAATAGTCGTATTGCGCCATTCTGCGCAGACTCGCTTCGATACCGCCAATAATCACCGGTACGCCGTGATAGGCCTCCCGGCAGCGCTGGCTATAAACGGTGACGGCGCGGTCGGGTCGTTTCCCACCGATATTGCCAGGCGTGTAGGCGTCGTCGTGGCGAATCTTCAAGTCTGCTGTATAGCGATTGATCATCGAGTCCATGTTGCCTGCAGACACGGCAAAAAACAGGTTTGGTTTACCCAGCTGCTGAAATGCTTGCTTGGATGACCAGTCCGGCTGGGCGATAATACCCACACGATAACCTTGAGATTCCAGGAGTCGCCCGATAACGGCCATGCCGAAACTAGGGTGGTCCACGTAAGCATCGCCACAGACGATAATAATGTCGCAGCTGTCCCAGCCGAGCTGCTCCATTTCATCACGAGACATAGGCAGAAACGGGGCGATGCCATAGCATTCAGCCCAATATTTGGGATAGGAAAAAAGTGATGACGCTGTTTGCATGGAGATCCAGTGAGGTTTAAGTACTTGAGTATTTTACATGGTTATTTTGATTTTTGTTAGCGGCTTATTTGACTGAAATGGTGACTGGAACGAATGATGTTGACTGAATTCGAAGTGATTATTCTCGCGGCGGGTGAAGCCAGACGCTTTGGTTCGCCAAAGCAATTAGCACGCTGGCAGGGTCAGCCGCTATTGCAGCACGCAATTCAGCTGACGCTGGATCTGGGATTTAAACCCTGGCTGGTGCTAGGGGCGCATCGATCGCAAATCCTGAGTGACGGAGGCGTTGATGCGGGTGCCTGTCACGTCGTGTGTGCAGAAAATTGGCATCAGGGTTTATCGTTTTCGATAAAGGCTGCATTGCGTCAAGTTATGATCGAAAAGCCACAGTTAAAGGGAGTGGTTTTTTTGTTGGCTGATCAGCCTTTGCTCTCGACAAACGATCTGAAGTCACTGTTCCATGTTATTCAAGAGAATGATGCAAAAATTGTCTGTTCAAAATATCACAATAGCATGGGTGTGCCGGCTTATTTCCCGTGTCGATACATTGATGATTTGCTTGTTCTCGAAGGAGACAAGGGTGCGAAATCGCTTATCGAAATGCACCCCCATATTGCGGTACCGTTGAACACCTCGCTGGTGGATATCGATGTTCCAGAGGATCTTATGAGCCTCTTGCAAAACGGGTGAGCGGCAATCTGCTGCCCCTCATTGGTCCGTTTGTACGCTAAAATTTCGGCACATAGAGCCACTATGCACCTTATTTCACCATAAAAACGAACTCAATGTGGGATTGCAGCTTATTCACTCAGAGTTTTGCAAAAGGCTTTTATGCGTGCGTTAAAAAAGTCCCGATAAAACGGCAATGCCAATGGCGAAAATACCAATGCTGGTGGCGAGCGCCATACCATAAAATTTATTTGCATCGCTGCGGTGTTTTCTAACGTACATTTCAATGGTTTGGCTGGCAATGTCTTCGGCGGTTTCTCTGGATATTTCGTGCGCCTGCTGGATGGCATCGCCCTGGAGCTTTTGCCAAAATTCGGTGTCTATCGACTGAACCGAGGCCAGATGATCCTTCAGCTCGTCAATCTGACTGGCGTTAAGCCCTGACTCACCCTGGCTTTCGAGTAATTCAACTTTGAATTCCTGTAATTGTTTACCCAAAAACAGACTGACTTCTGCGGCAACTTCTTCCTTGATCGACTCTGTTTTCTCATTAATTTGATTTACATATTCATCCATGATCGCTTTCAGGTGATCCTGTTGCTCTTGCTTGGAATCACTGAGCATACGTTTCACGTGGTCATATTGTTCGTCAAACAAGCTGGACAGCAGCTCATGGAGTCGGTTGTTGACGTTGGTTTTGACGGCGGACCGAGCGACCTGCTCTATCATTTCAGTGGGCAAAGGCGCGGCACTGACTTCGGCGGGTGCCTGTTTTTTGGCGTCCAATAATTCCTCTGGCAACCCTGTTTTGGCCATTTGACCCAGATCGGCTTCTTCCTGTTTTGTTAACGAGATCGATATCGCCGGTTGCGGCAGAAGCCCTTTTTCAACATCATCACCCAGTTGGTTGATAAGCTCGGAAACCCGTGTTGCTTCGGCAGGTTTGGTGAGAACGCTGTATATGCCATAGGTGCGCGCATCATCGGTAAATTCGTCTGATTTTTTAGAGGTACACATGATGATGGGGATATGACAAGTGTCGGGATTTATTTTGATCTCTTTTGCCGCTTCTACACCGTTCATGCCAGGCATCAGATGATCCATAAAAATAACGTCCGGATTGTCATTGCCTTTCAGGAATTCCAGGGCGTCTTCTGCTGATCCGCTCATGTTGACTTTAAGGTTGATTTTTTCCAGCAGCTTACCCAGCGCAAATCTTGCGACTTTGGAGTCATCAACCAGTAAAGCACTTTTGATTGTCATTTCTTACCTCTATGAATCAGTTTGTCGCTCGCCAAGTGGCGGTGTATTTCACCAACTTGGCAGGCATTTACTTTAGTATAATCAACATTTCGAACATTGCTTTTTGAAGTGTTTTTTAAAAAGCCCTACCAACCTTCAAGTTTGGGGCACTCGGTCGCGCGGTAGCTTTTTAGTCGATAGCAAACGCCCGGTTCGCTTGATCTGGCGGTAAAGACCTCCCCTTCAGCCGTGGTCAGAGTTGCCTTACCAAAGGGGTTACCATCTTTGAAAGTGCCTGTAATCTTGCTGCCATTCGGGTTTAGAATTTCGCCTTTACCATGATAGAGTCCATCAATAAATTGCCCTACGTATTTCTTGCCGTTGGCGTATATTTCGACCCCTTTGCCGTGAAACATGCCATTTGAGAAAGAACCTTCGTACTGACCGCCGTCTGGGTAGGTGAGTGAGCCGCTACCATGGAACAGGTTGTCGGAGAAGCCGCCGACATAGAGCAGGCCATCTTTGGTGGTCAGGGAACCTTGGCCGTTTAGTACCCCTTCGATCCAGAATCCTGAGTAAATATCGCCAGTTGCTTTGGTTAATGTGCCCTCACCGTTGAATTTGTTGTCGTTCATCTCACCAATATAGGTATCGCCTTCTGCCGTCGTCAACGAGCCCTGGCCTTTCATCTTACCTTCAAACCATTGCCCTTGATACTTCATGCCATTGGCGTAGCGAACGGAGCCTTCACCGTGAAATTTGCCATTAATAAAAGAACCATTGTAAATCAGCTCCCCTTCTTTTTGGTAACTGCCTTCGCCGGTCATGATGTCATTTAGCCACTTGCCATTGACATATTCGACAGTTGTATAGTGCTCAAGTCTGGCGTTTAACGACTGGGTCAGCCCGCGATGAACATCGACCTGAGTCGTCCAGCTGTTGTAACCGTCTTTGGCAACTTCTATCGTATAGCTTCCCGGGGTCAGCTCCAGCTCAAGCCGCGTAGGTCCATATGGTTTGCCGTTTACCAGCACCGTATCGTCGTGAACGTTTGATCGAACAATTAACTTGCCGGTTGTTAAAGGTGATTTTTTAGGGGTATTGCTGTAGGAAATGACCATTGGCTGGTCGGGTTTATCCGCTTTGCTGTATTGTTCGATCAATGCACTTGATGAAGGGTCTTTGTGAGGCGGCAGAACCTTGTCGGCAAAAATAGCCTCATCCGCAAAAACGGCTATTTCAGCTTCCTCTACTGATAAGCGCTGGTCTGCCGACTGTTCTAATGGTGTTGTCTCAGTTTGTTCGGTTGGCGGCGCCATTTTTTTGGCTTCGTTCGCTGACTTGAGTCTGTCAGACAGATCTTCGGGTTCGGCCTGGCCAGACGGTTTCGAATCGGCAACCCAGGTTTCCGGGGTTTCGCTGCCTGGCGACGCATTATTATCGTCCACCTGAACGAAACCGGCCGTTATCAGTAGCATGAGCAATAAAAAATTAATAAAAAGAAGAGGTCTTAAATCGACCATGTATGTATTTCCTTAGCGGGTTGATGACTACGAAACGCCCGATTGACTTAAACAGGTGATTAATCAGAGGATTAAACCTTTAGGTACCTGTTCGAGAATAGGCTGATCTGCTGTGGCCAAGTTGGCCTACTTTCGCGACGATCGCTATTCTCGAACGGGCATCTAAGCTAATTCTAGACCCAATATCCATAAAATTCCTGCGAATCGCATGCAAATGTAAAGGGGATCACATTATCGCTTAGTACTGCGTCACTGTGAGCTTATCGGGCGGGTAATATTTTTCATAGATATTGCGCTTATGATCAGGAAGTTGTTAGTGTATGCGCTCTTTTATTTATGGACGGGCATATCCGTCTATAATAGTTCTAAAATTCATGCTCTAGCGATAATTGCGGATACAAGCTGATTCGCTTTTCTCTGGCCAATAAGGTAACAAGCATTCTATGGCGAACAACAATATCCACAGCGAATTTGATCTGATACGAACGCAGGCAATCGAGGCGCTTAATGTCACGGTTGAAGAGTACGAACACCGGTTAACGGGAGCTCGGCATTTACACTTTGCCACCCGTAATAGTGAAAATGTTTTTCTGGTTGGCCTGAAAACGGTTCCCTTTGATAATACCGGTGTCGCGCATATTCTGGAACACACAGCTTTGTGTGGCAGCGAGAACTACCCGGTTCGCGATCCATTTTTTATGATGATTCGCCGGTCCCTGAACACCTTTATGAATGCTTTTACCAGCAGCGACTGGACCGCGTATCCGTTCGCCAGCAAGAATAAAAAAGACTTCAATAATTTACTCAGTGTTTATTTGGATGCAGTCTTTTTATCCAGCCTGGATGAGATGGACTTTCTGCAAGAAGGGCATCGGCTGGAATTTGAGAATCCGGCTGATTCCAGCTCTAAGCTGACGTATAAAG
>Ga0316207_10002949_pt1 | contig 16521 bp, 22 predicted proteins | sample 6weekpyrite_MG_FD_204943 | JGI IMG/M metagenome (GOLD analysis project Ga0316207, IMG submission 204943) | Microbial mat bacterial communities from mineral coupon in-situ incubated in ocean water Damariscotta River, Maine, United States -... | ecosystem: Environmental > Aquatic > Marine >...
CGCTCATTTCTTCCCGCGCTCTCCTAGTGGAAAGATAATGCAGAACAAGCGTGGCGCACCTAACGCCAGGACTCAAGCTGTTAGAGAAATGAAGTCTACAACATCAGGCCACTTACAGGGAAAGGATCATCACGAACAACAACTACAGGATAGGCGTATTTGCTCTCTTATTGCGGGATCGGCTTATCTTCACGAAGAAACCTACCTAACCAATCAGGGTACAGCTTATTGGCGCGGTGCAATTATGAAATACGAAGTAATGGGTGGAGAGTATGACCCGCTTCCTTTATCACTTAGCTTCCTTTGCCGTAAATATGAAGGACTACCACTAGGCGAGTTTATGGAGAAAACCCATCCAGACACATATAAAAACTCACCCTATCTACAACGACAAAGAAGCAAGGGGGCGTAATGGAAGTTGAAACAGTACAAGGCGAGATAGTGATAGCGGTTGCCAAGTTCTTTGAGGATAAGCAGGAACGACCAGAGCCTTTTATCCCTGATCCTTTAATAGCGACATTCATCGAAGCCCTGAAAGAATTAAGGGGCGAGACTAACAACTACCGGGATTGTGTCGTTTTATTTGAGTGTGACGATGACGACAAGGGCGGAGAGATAAAGATATTCACCACCCCTATGACGAAGGACAGACTTATAACGCTAATAGGTAAGGCAGGGTTAAAGGCAAGGAGCGCAGAGCCAAAAGAGGAAAAGCTAAAACACCCCTGTAGTCCTTACGTCCCTGAAAAGAGAGTACCCAGAGAAGCAATCAAGTGTGGATTAGAGTGTGACGAAGTAGCCGTGAGGGGTGAGGAATGAGTATTTCATATAAAAGACGAAAAAAGAATATACGACTAGCGAGAAAGATTATTAGCGATATTCCAGAAAAGGATAGGAAGTTTAGTGAGAGGCAGTTTCTATTACGCAAATTTCCGACAGATCAGATAAAGCCGATAGTCGATAAATATATAGCCAACATCAACTAAACCGGCCATAGATATGAAGCAGAAGCTTAAAGGCGGCTATGAATGGGATTGGGTATCACCTTGGAGAAAGCGAGGCTGGATAAGATTTAATTCAGGTGTTGGGAAATATATTAAACGCTGCATGAACAAGCGATTTAGAAAGGAGGGGAAGATTGACCGTTATAGCCTGTAATCGTGAGTATATGGCCTCTGATACCCAGACCACAGAGGAAATGGGAAGTATTACGCCGACTAAAAAGATATTTCGTATTCCTAACGGTCTAATCGGGTTAGCTGGAGACTGTGAGCCTATCGACAGGTATTTAAAGTGGGAGCTTAAAGGCAGGAAGGGTAGGCCGCCTGGAATTAAAAACATCGACATTATCAAGCTAACGAATGACGGAAAGATAATCACCCGATACTCAAGGCAGATAGAAACAGAAGTAGATGCAGACTATTACGCTATCGGATGTGGCGCACAAGCGGCAATGGCTATCTTGAATCAAGGGGGAACGCCAAAAGAAGCAGTAAAGGCGGCTAACAAGGTAAACATTTATTGTTCTGGCTTACAGGTGGAGAGACTTTGAATACAAAACAACCATCGTTAAAGGAAATAATAGACAAACTCAATAGCAACGAATACCCAGAGCTTACCTATGTGGGTAAGGATTACACCAAATTAGATTTAATAAACGACTTGTTAGTGCTAAGGGGGATGTTGATGGATGTAGAGGGGGTTGGTGAACCTTGAGAGAAGAAAACGGTATAGAGCCTATCCTCATTGCTTGGGGTTACAGGGTAATGAAAGAGGACGACCCAGGCTTAGGGTTTAAGCCTCAACCATTAGCACGCATGGCATCAGGTGGAACGGTGTTTATCAAGTGCGACCTTGAGAAAGAGACAGACGTAGACAGAGTATCAGAGGCTATAGGTGCGCTGGCTTTGTTTAACCGGGAAGCAGCTTTATCATTGAAAGCAAAATACACCATCAGAGGGTCGGATAAGAAATGCTCAAAGATTCTTGACTGTTCAAGATCACACTTTCAAAAGCGATTGAAGGAAGGTAGAGAGTGGGTAGAGAAAAAGATACTTTGACGCGAGGGCTGTATTATGAGATAATCGGGCTTCCTTAGAGTTGTCTCTAACACAAAGCCTCCACCTTAACGGGTCGGGGCTTTTTTTATGCCCATGACAAATAACCCCTACATAGCTGTAATAGCGGCTATGGTATTAGGGTGTCTGATGTATTTTGAAGCTAAGGCAGACTTTCTAGAGGGCTGTGATCCTTCTAAGGCAGAGAAGGCTACCTACATGGTAGTGATGACGGATCAACAGGACTTGATAGCTAGCATCGGTACAGCTATCGCCATTAGTCCAACCCAGGCTATAACAGCTTTCCATGTTGTGATTGATGCCCCTGACGATCCCGACGAAGGACAAGAATTTAACCTATACCTAAAGCCTGACCTTTTAGAAGAATCAGTCAAAGCTTATACGTTAAAGGAAGATGAGGACTTAGACCTAGCCTTAATCCACGGTGACTTCCCTCACTATCTAGACTTCCATCAAGAGATACCAGACGCTTACTCATCGGTCTGGTCTATAGGCTTCCCACACGGTATAGCAAAGATACTAAACAAAGGGATACTCCAAGCCCTACAAAGAGAAGAATACATCTCCACGCTCGACATAGCCCCCGGTAGTAGCGGTGGTGCATTACTGATCTGTAACGATGGGGACTTTGAAGTATTAGGTATTAACCTAAGAGCTTACCCAGACGGATATGCGTTTTCTATCTCTGCGGGAACCATTCAGTATTTTATAGACGAGTTATAAAGTACGGCAATCATCCGTACAAACTATTTGATTCAACCAGTTTAGAGGCTCTGCCCCCCTGGCGATAAAACAAGCCAGATAGGAGAGGCATCCTCTTTTTTTCGTGAACAACCGTGAGGATTCACAATGGCAAAAACAAGAGCGCAAGAGAATAGAGCGATAAGACAAGAGGCGCTTAGAGAGCAACTATCTAACCAGGGGCATCTCCAGCACGTTGCTGATATTGCTAACAAATTAAACGAGCCAGAAGATAAATTAGACTCATCTGATATACAAAGGCTTAAAGCAGCAGCAGACATTAAGCTAAAGCTGATAGACAAGTACCTGCCAAGTATTAAAGCAGTAGAACACTCAGGCGAGGGTGGTGATGATATCCCCCATGTTCTGAAAGTTGTATATGGAAATTCACCTACCAAAGAAGCTTGAGGGCTTACGTCACCCTAAACGCTACAAGGTACTGTATGGCGGTAGAGGCGGGGCTAAGTCATGGGGTGTTGCTAGACAACTACTCATAGACGGATACGAGAAGCCACTTAGGATACTTTGCGCTAGAGAGTATCAAAATTCTATCACCGACTCAGTGCATAAGTTGTTATCAGATCAGATAGTAGAGCTAGGGTTATCTGGCTTCTATGACATAACTACCACTTCGATTAAAGGTAAGAATGGGACAGTGTTTGGGTTCCAGGGTATTAAGCACAATATAACCAAGCTTAAGAGTTGGGAAGGGTGCGACAGATGTTGGGTAGAGGAAGCGCAGACGGTAAGCGGTCACTCATGGAAAATACTCATACCCACGATAAGAAAGGAAGGCTCTGAGATATGGGTTACGTTTAACCCAGAGCTAGAGACAGACGAAACCTACCAGCGTTTTGTGGTTAACGCACCTGAGAATGCTTGGGTGCAGAAGATTAACTGGAGCGATAACGACTGGTTCCCCGATGTACTAGAACAAGAGAGGTTAGCTTTACAGGCCAGCAACCCAGACGAATACTTAAACGTATGGGAAGGACACTGTAAACAAACATTAGACGGTGCAATTTACGCAAACGAGCTTAGGCAAGCTACAGAAGATGGGCGGATATGTAGTGTTCCCTATGATCGGTCTAAGCCGGTTGCCACGTTCTGGGACTTGGGTTGGTCTGACAAGACGAGCATCATCCTGGCGCAAGCCATCGGCTTTGAATACCGAATCATCGATTTCATCGAAGATCGACACAAAGACGTAAACCACTACCTGAAAGTATTAAACGAGAAGCCTTACACCTACGAGATAGATTGGCTACCCCATGACGCTAATGCCAAGACCCTACAGACGGGTAGGAGCATTAAACAGATCATGCAGGCAGCGGGTAGGCGAGTTCAAGTCTTACCTGTTAACAAGATAGAACACGGTATTAACGCCGCTCGCACCATCTTCAATCAATGTTATTTCGACGAACATAAGTGCGCCGACCTATTGAACCATCTCAGGCGCTACCGGTACGACATAAACGAAGAAACAGGGCAATACAGCAAGAAGCCTTTACATGACGAATCAAGCCACGCGGCAGACGCTTTCAGATACTTAGCGATGTCACTTAAACAAACCAAAGAACGCAAACAACCACAACACCGGCCTAGTGCTGGCGGATGGATGAGTTGAAGATAGAAGAAATCAAAGAGCTTTATACGTCATATCAAGACGCATGGTCAGAAAACCGTGAGGAAGCGGCAGACGATCTAAAGTTCGGTCGCTTAGGTGAGCAATGGCCTGATGAGGTAGAAAACGAGCGCAAGCAAGAAGCCCGTCCTATGCTGACTATCAACCGTCTACCCTCATTCATACGGCAAGTAGTTAATGACGCTCGCATGAATACCCCCGCGATTAAGTGTAAGCCTGCAACAGAAGATGCAACCGACGACACCGCAGAGATATACAACGGGCTTATCAGGAATATCGAATATGTATCCTGTGCTGACCAGGCTTATGACACCGCACTAGATAACGCCGCTTCATGTGGTATGGGATTCTGGCGGGTTAATGTTGATTACGCTGATAACAAGTCATTCGATAAAGAGATATCGATAGAGCGCATCGCTAATCCTTTATCAGTCTACCCTGACCCTAGCTCAATGATGGCAGACGGTAGTGATTGGATGGGCTGCTTTATCACTGAGCAAATATCAAAGGCTGAGTTTGAGCAACGCTTCCCCGGTAAAGATGTTAGCCAATGGGAGGGAGATTCAGACGAAACCTGGATCACAGAGGAAGATGTACGAATAGCCGAGTTCTGGCACCTAGAGGAAGTAGACGACACGCTTTATAAATTAGCGGATGGTACAGACATTCTCAAGTCTGAATATGACGAGATGGCTGAGGCTTTAACCAAGCAGACAGGTATAGAGGTTGAGCTATTAGTCGAAACTATGCCTGAGTACGCTATTGCTGATGAGAGGGACACCAAGCGTAAGAAGCTTACTCAGTATCTTCTGAACGGACATGAAATACTAGAGGAAAACGAACAGCCAGGGCAATACATCCCGGTTATTATGGTCATGGGTGAGGAAATAATCGTTGAAGGTAAGAAGCACTACCTTTCGTTAATCCGTCACGCTAAAGACTCACAACGTATGTATAACTACTGGCGCACCACAGCGACAGAGTTAGTAGCCTTAGCACCTAAAGCCCCGTTCATTGGGCCAGAGGGATCGTTCGACGTTGACTCTGAGAAGTGGGCTACTGCTAATAGTAAGACACACGCTTTCCTTGAGTATTCAGGCGATATACCCCCGCAAAGACAGCCCTTCGCTGGATTACCCGCAGGGGCAGTTAACGAGGCAATGGTCGCGGCTGATGACATGAAAGCCATTATGGGCATCTTCGATAGCTCATTAGGCGAACAGTCTAACGAGATAGCCGGTATAGCGATTAACGCTAGAAAGAACGAATCTGATACCAGCACCTTCCACTTTGTAGACAACCTTTCACGCGCTATACAGCATACGGGCAGGGTTTTAATCGATCTCATCCCTATCGTCTACTCAGAACCCAGAATCATGCGGATCATGGGTATAGATGGGGAAGTAGAGAATGTACAAATCAACCAGGAGTTTGAAGCGGGCAAACAAGAGGATGGTAGCCCGATTAAAAAGATACACCGCTTAGGCGTGGGTAAGTACGATCTAGCTGTAGAAGCAGGGCCATCGTTTAACACCAAGCGTCAAGAAGCAGTCACTTCCATGATGGACATGTTGAAGATCAGACCAGAGCTAGGCGCGGTCATTGGTGATTTAGTAGCTAAGAATCTGGACTTTCCAGGTGCTGAGGAAATAGCCAACCGCCTGAAAGCAATGCTACCACCGGAGATACAAAACCTTGAGAAAGTCGATTCGCTACCGGCAGAGGCTCAGGTGGCTGTTAGCAAGGCGCAGACCGAAGTTGAGCGCATGTCAAAGATTCTGGAGGAAGGTACGCAGCTACTTCAAGCAAAAGACGCTGAGATAGCAGAACTGTACCGGATACAAAACGATAAGCAGGCAGAGCTAGAGTTTAAGGAGCGTGATTCAGTTCGTAAGCACGAGGCATCGATGAAAGACATAGAGATGGATGGTGCAGTTGCTTCAATGAAAGCAAGAGAAGGGGAGCGTATGGAAATCCTCAAAGGACTAATTGAAGAAATCAGGAACGCAATGAACCCAGAACCAAAGGTGGCTAACTATGGCTGAGAATCCTTACGAAAGAACGTGGAAGAAACACGCCCCGATGAATAGACCTAAAACCCCTACTGCATCCCCAGAGTACCGTGATGGATGGGATCGGATATTCAAGAAAAAGAAGAAAAAGGAAGAACTAAACAAGACCGCTTAGGCGGTTTTTTTATGCCCGACCCGAGGCGCTTAGGCAAAAGGGTAAACCAAGGACGACAACAACACCAAGGAAGGTGACTTATGAGCGAAGAATCCGCAATGGAAATCGCTGAGGAAGTCGTGACCGAACCGGTTACAGCGGAATCAGTGGAAGAAGTAACTGACGAGGCTGTAACGGATGACGTTACAGAACCAACCGAACTATCGGAACTAGACGAAGCCTTGCAAGAGGAATTGGCTAAAGACGATGGTTTAGCAGAAATTGAGTTAGACGGTGAGATATTCCGCGTAGACCCCAAGTTAAAAGATGGGTTCTTAATGCAGAAAGACTACACCCAAAAGACTCAGACCCTGGCTGAACAACGCAAGACCTTTGAGGCGCAACAGTTACAAGCGCAACAAACGCAAGCGATTCAGCAACAGACCGCAGAGGCGCGGTCAGAACTAACTGCACTTGACATGCAGCTAAAGGAATACGAGCAAGTAGATTGGCAGGCAGCAACTACGCAAGACCCAGAGACTGCACAGGCCGCTTTCATGCAATTCCAACAGCTTAAAGACAAGCGCAATCATGTACAACAAAACATTCAGATGCAGGAAGCTCAGGCTTCTCAACACCAACAAGCTCTGCTTGCACAGGTGACGGAACAAACCTCACGCCAACTTGCTAATGAAATTGATGGATGGTCACAAGACCTGGCTAAAGATATCGGCTCATATGGAAAAGAGCAGGGTTTATCCACCATAGGACTGAACGCATTAAATTCAGGACTACACGGTGAGGACTCAGCACCAATGATGAAGATTCTTAATAAGGCAAGGCTATACGACCAAATGCTGGCTAAGGCTCGAAAGACGCGAGAGAAGAAACCAGACATCCAGCCTGTCACCAAAGTTAAGGGCAACAAACCAACGGTTAAGCCCAGAGCAAAGATGACGACTGATGAATGGATCAAATCACGCAACAAAGAGATTAGCCGAAAACAAGCTTAATTTTATTAGGAGTAAATAATGGCTAACGTTAATCTAACGATTGATGATATTACGCGGGAATCTCTGCGCGTTCTGCATCAAAAACTAAACTTCATCCCCAACATTACTACTGGGTATGATGATTCATTCGCACAGGAAGGTGCGAAAATTGGTAATACGCTTCGTATTCGCCATCCCATCCAGTATTCAAGTGCTACGGGCGCAACTATCGCCACGGGTACGGGTGCTGATTCTATTCAGTCTCAAACCACGCTGACCGTATCTACACAGCGTCACGTTCCCATGCGTTTTACTAGCAATGAACTGACTATGGATATCGATGAGTTCAGTAAGCGTCATGTAGAGCCAGCAATGGCAATCATGGCCGCTAAGATGGAGTCTGACGCATACAACATGGTTGATGAAGTGGCTAACACTGTATCAGCCGGTACTGCTGTATCGTTTGGTGAAATCCTGCAAGGTCGTAAGTTCTTGCGTGATAACGCTGCTCCAACCTCTGATAACTGTGCCATTCTGGATAGTCAGGCATCAGTTGATGTGGTCGATGCATTGAAAGGACTGTTTCAGGATTCTTCTGGTATTGCTAAACAGTACCGTGAAGGCATGATGGGTCGTGCTGCTGGTTTTGACTTCTACGAATCTTCAACGATTCCAAGTCACACCACGGGTACTGAAGGCGGTGGTAGTGCTTATCTTTGTAACCAGGTAGCAGCTCAGGTCGGTTCTACAACTAATCTGACTTCTATGAGTCTGATTGTAGACACTGGTACTAAGACGGTAACTGAGGGTTCAGTCTTTACGATTGAAGATGTGTACGACGTACACCCTGAAACCAAAGCATCTACTGGTGTACTTAAGCAGTTCACTGTTTTGGCTGACTTCACTGGTGCGGGTACGATCACTTGTGCGCCTGCTCTGATTGCTACTGGCCCATACCAGAACGCATCAGCTAGTGCGGCTAACAACAAGAAACTGACCTTTATCGGTGCAGCTTCTACCGCTTACAACCGTTCCCTGCTTTTCAATAAGGGCTTCGCTGTATTTGGTAGTGCTGACCTTGTGTTGCCCAAAGGTACGCACATGGCATCTCGCCAGGTGTATGACGATATCTCTATGAGATTGGTACAGGATTACGATGTTGTGAAAGATCGTATGTACACTCGTATTGATACGCTGTACGGCTACAAGGTGCTGCGCCCTCAATTGGCATGTGTGATTAAACACACATAACCGAATAGGGGGAGGCTTCGGCTTCCCCCTTTTTTATGATTATATGGATAACAGGAAATACCGGCGCAGGTAAGACTACGCTAGCTCGTAAGTTAAAGCGGGCAAACACCATTATTCTTGACGGTGACGAAGTTCGAGAAGCCATAGGGCAAGGGTTCAAGCTTACCAAGGAAGATAGGCGAGAGAACAACCTAAAGATAGCCCGATTAGCCAAGCTACTAGAAGGCCAAGGTTTTACGGTGATTGTTTCTGTTATCTGCCCCTATGAGTCACTAAGGGGAGAGGTTAAGCAAATAACGGGATGTGTTTTCTACTACGTCCCCTATGTAGGTGACGACTCTAGAGAGGGTTGTCCTTATGAAAGACCCTTAAACCCTGATGTAACTCTACCGGAGCGAGATATTGGACTATAAGCAAATAGTATGGCTAGCCTCATACCCTAAATCTGGGAATACATGGGTTAGATGTTTCTTAGATGCTTACTTTCTAGGTGAGATAGACATTAATCAGATAGTCTGCTCATCCTCTGATGATAACTCCAAGCTACACCAGATTGGTGACGGTTCAGACCCCAGAGAGCTACCTATAGATTTACAGCAGTTAGCAAGACCAATGGCAATGCTTCGGTTAGTCAGGATGTATAACGAAGAAAAGATACCGGGTGTTCCATTATTCCTAAAGACACATTCAGCCAATATGCTGACGAATGGAATTGAATTACTGCCTGTTTCATTAACGAAGGCGGTTATTCATATTGTCCGCGAGCCTAGAGATGTAGTCCCATCATTCGCTAAACACATGGGGATTACTATTGATAAGGCCATAGAGTTTCTAGGAGATAAATACCGAGTCTTAAAGACAGACGAAGGCGCAAAGATGATGGACTTCATCTCATCCTGGCGCTTACACACTCAATCCTTTGTCGATGGTGATTCTCATAATATTAAGACGTTTGTTTACGAGGACATGATAAAGAACCCCGTAGATTCATTCAGCGCAATCTTAGAACACGCAGGCGTAGAACCAGACCGGGAAAGAGTTAAGAAAGCCCTTGAGTTAGTCAAGCTAGACAAACTTAAGAAGCAAGAGAAGGACAAAGGCTTTACAGAAGCCAGCCCCATGACTAAGGAGGGATTCTTTGGTGATGGTGGTTCTAACTGGAAAACAAAGCTAACGCCTATCCAGGCTAAACGGGTTGAGAAGATCACTTCAACCATGCTTAAAAAGATTAACAAGAGAGCTGCATGACCGCACCCACTACTTATACTGAACTTCAAGCCGAAGTAAAAGACCATCTACACAGGGCAGACCTTGACAGTAAGATTCCGTCTTTTATCCAGATGGGTGAGGCGAGGCTAAACAGACGGTTACGCGCTCGTTCGATGATTGCAACAATTAATATTAATCCGTCACAGGTTAATACTTACGACTCCCTGCCTGCGGGGTTTATGGAATTAATCTCATTTAGTGATGATTTAGGTGATGAGCTGCAACAGGTCTCTTATGAAGAATTAGAGGATTTAGCCTACGGATCAAGTGCAGACCGTCCTAGATACTTTTCACTAGGCGCGAGGATTGATTGGCCTCGTGTGGCGGGTAGTTCTTATAGTTACCCCATGCGTTACTGGAAACGGTTAGATATCGTTACCGATTCAAGTAATGACGTACTAACCTACAACCCAGACGCATACGTTTATTCTGCCCTGTTAGCGGCGCAACCATACTTAAAAGATGACTCTCGCATGGTGGTATGGGGTGAGATGCTATCCACCACTATTAAGGAGATTAACCGCAGGGAACGGCGCAGCGTTTCAAAGCTAAGGGGAGACATAGGCTCTAATCGCGGATTCAATATTCTACGGGGCTGGTAATGTTAAAGCTCCAGGGTTACGCCCCAGACATTGACCAGACAGAACACCCCGGCGTATTAGGTGATTGCTCTGCGTTTATCCCCTCAACTAAAGGGATGAAAGCTGCCCCATCTGAATCTAGCGTGGGTTTAGCTGCTTTAGCGGCAACGTGTCAGGGCGCAGCGGTTTTGGTCAACCTTGACGAAACGGCAAGGCTTCTAGCGGGAACATCAAGTAACGTCTATGACGCAGGCACTTCCACATGGACTAGCCGTTCTAGTGGGCATTCTCTTGCGGCTACTGATCGCTGGCGCTTTGCTATTCAGGGTAATCTTGAATTCGCTGTATCAAAGACGGTTAAGCTAATAGGTTCGGTTAGTGGCGCAATGTCCACAATCACCAAGGGTGGGACAGATGCACCCAAGGCTGCTGTAGTTGCCACGGTTAATGAGTATGTATTCTTAGGCAATTACGACGATGGTACAGATACCCCTGATGGCGTGTTTTGGTCTGCCAAGGACGATTATACCGACTGGACACCCGCTATAGCTACGCAATGCGGGAATAAGCGGTTATACGACACACCCGGAAAGGTCACAGGTTTATTGCAGTTTGGTAACGGCGTAGCGGTTTATAAAAAGCGGGCTGTCTATATTGGTAGGGATAATGGCGCACCTTTCTTATGGGGCTTTGAGTTAACACCTGGAGACTCCGGCGCTTTGTGTCAAGAGGTCATTGTAGCAACGGGTACACCCGACGACCCTAGACATTACTTCATGTCACATAATGATTTCTGGGTATTTGACGGGGTTAAAAGTTCCCGTATTGGGACACCTGTTAGAGATACCGTCTTTGATGAAATCAACAGGGACAAGGAAGAATTAAGCATCGGTCTACATGATCGTGCTAATTCACTTATTTACTGGTACTACCCGACTACATCTAATAACCGTCCTGATAAGTGCGTAGTTTATAACTATCGTACAGGTCAATGGGGAAGGGATGACAGAATCATACACGGGGCTATAAATTATATAGCGGCGGGTGATTCTTATTCGGATGCGGGTACTAATTACTCGACTTACGCTGATTTACCTAACTTGTCTTATGGTTCAGCCTTTCCCGGTGGTAACGCTGTCTTACCGGCTGTCTTTGATAGTACAGACGTAGTTCAGTCATTAACCGGCGTACCGGGTAACAGTTCAATTACCTTATCTGATTTAGGGGATGACGAAGTATTTACCGACCTACAAAGAGCTAAACCCAGATACTTAGTCGCGCCTACTACAGCAGAGATGGTTAATTCTTATAAGGCAAACATAGGCGATAGTTATACCCAGGACAAAACAACGGGTGAGTATGAGTCCCGCTTTGACGTATTTAGAGAGTCACGCTGGCATAAGCTAGCCTTTAACTTCTCAGGTGATGTTGAGATATCAGGTATTAAAGTAGATTTAGTCCCGACAAGTCATGAGTAAGTTTGATACAGGTCGATTTTTAGAACAATACTCACGGCAAGCATTAACGCTGATATTCGCACCTGTATTCCAGTTTTTAAATAAGCTAGATGATGGGTTTTACTTCGGACTTCCTGAAACGTCACCCATAACCAGTGATTACACCGTACCAATAGGCGAAGATTGGGCGCCGGTAGACGCGACCAGCGGAAACGTTACCGTCACATTACCAAGCGCACTAGAAGCTAAGGGTAAACGGTTTACGGTGAAGAAAATAGATAGTTCAGCTAACACTGTAACAATAACAGCCACACAGACCATAGACGATGGAGCTAGTGCTGTTATTAATGTGCAATATGAATCCATCTGCATTATGTCTGATGGCGCGGAGTACTGGATAGTTTAATGGCTTATCAAGGCGTACATGATTATCACTACGAAGTTGCACTAGGCAGCCTGTCAGGACAAACCACCTGGAATAAATGGGGTTATAACGAAGATATAGACACAGGCACGGAAACGGTTTGGAGTGTAGGCGGGACGTTTGCCCGTATGACTTCCGCGACTACATTAGATATAACCTCAAGTGATGCTAATGATACTAGTGCAGGCACGGGCGCTCAATCTATTATTATATGGGGCGTAGACGGTGACTATAACCAACAAACAGAAGTAGTCACCATGAATGGCGCAACTATCGTAACAACGTCTAATAGTTGGTTAGGTGTAAATAGAATATCTATCTACGCTGCGGGAAGTGGTGGAGTTAATGCCGGAAATATCACCGCAGTAGTTACCGCAGGCGGTACAACTCAAGCGCAAATCCCGGCTGGTGAAGGTTCGACGCAGCACGCCTTCTTTTTTGTAGCCGCTAACAGTACAGCTTTGATGGATTGGCTACATATCAACGCCATTAAAACTTCTGGTGGGTCGAAGCCAGAAGTAACCACGAAGGCCTGGGTCACGTCTTTAGTGTCGGGCGCTAAGTATGAAGTCTTTAGGAATAACATGGATATAGCCGTAGAAAACAACGTGGAGCTAAGGCCATCGCAGCCTTTTGTGGTCGCTGAAAAGAGTTTAATTGAATTTCAAACAACTACAGACACAGATAACACAGCTATGTCTGTCAGATTTAGTCTAATTGAAGTGGATACAGGTTAACAATATGAGTGGATCAAGCGCAGGAAGTTTACCCGGCATACAAGAAGGTGTAGCTCAGAACGGGTGGCAAGGTGGAGAGTTGCCCGGTAGTGAAAACCTACAGCCTCAATCGATGGATGGGCTCCATAGATACATGGGGATGAACGGAGGTCTAGCACAAGGTTTATCCTCTGGTGCTGGCTACCCGGTAGAGGGTGGATATCCTCAAGAGCAAACCTTTGCGGGTCAGTCTTTATCTGATCTAGTCCCTGCCGCAGCCAATCAGCCCGCAGCCCAAGCAGGTTATCAGGGTGGTGGCATATTCGTACCTAGAAGCCCAGGGTGGCAGTTTACAGATGACGAACTAAGGCAAGCGTGGGCGGCGTCTACAGATGAGTTAAGGGCAGACCCCGATAAATTTGTTGCTAGCGAAATCGACCGTAGAAACTCATGGTTTGACGGTGACGATCCATGGGCGAGTGGCGGTAGATTCTGGACACCCCCTGCATGAAGTTTATACACCCCGATGAATTAAAGAAGTATTGGGTATGGGTAAAGCAAGGATTATTAAAAGTTATTGAGGCGGGTTCAGATGGCTGGATACCCGAAGATGTTTACACATCAATCAAGCTTAATCAGGCCACGTTACACATTGCCAGTGAAGGCGAACACTTTACCGGCTTTGTAGTGTTGACGGTAACTGAGGGTTACGAAGGCAAAAAGCTATTCATCTGGGCGGCTTATCATACAGCGGGTAATGCGGTTAAGAAATACTTACCCGAACTTGAGCAGATGGCTAAGAAGATCGGGGCTAAGAAGATTGAGTTTCAGTCTATGAGAAATTGGGACAAATATTATAAGCGTGGGATGACCACGTTTTCACACGAGGTATTTTAATATGGGCGGATCAAGTGGCGGCGGCGGTGGCGGTGGTAATCAAACCACTACATCAACAACTAAGGTAGAGCTTCCGGGTTACGCAGTACCCTATGCAGAGAAGTTACTAACCCAAGGGGATGCGTTAGCGCAACAGCCTTATACCCCCTATCCTGGTCAAAAGATATCTGGCTTAACGCCAGAGCATGAAGCGGGATTACAGGCGATAACTAATCGCTCTGTTTACGGTACGCCTGAGATATCCGCAGCCCGTCAGAACATGACCGATACCCTCCAGGGTCAGTACATGGAGCCGGGTTCTAACCCTTACCTATCGGGTGCGATGGATCGGGCTGCAAGCTCAATTACCGATAAGTACATGAAAGCAACAGCGCCGGGTTTAAGTGCTGCCGCTAGTCGGGCGGGTGCTTATGGTGGTTCGGCTTACGGGGAAGCGGTCAAAGATAACCAATCAGCTTTAATGGAAGGTTTAGAGGGCGCGGCTAATTCAACTCTATATAATAACTACGGACAAGAAAGACTCGCCCAACAAAGAGCGCAGACCCTGGCACCTCAATACTCAGGGCTAGACTATACGGACGCTAGAAACTTAATGGCTGTAGGTGATATTCGCAGGGGTTACGGTCAAGATATACTTAACCAAAACCTGTCTAACTTTAACGAATCTCAACAGTACCCCTACAGACAATTAGATGTCTTATCTAACGCCATACGGGGTTCAGTAGCGGGTCAATCCACCACTACCCAGGCGGCGGCATCCCCTTACCAGCCTAGTGCTACATCAGGCGCTATCGGCGGTGGTTTACTGGGTTACGGTGCAGCACAGCAATATGGCGGTAATTCTGCCTTCGGTCAGAACCCCTTACTAGGTGCAGGAGCCGGTGCATTGCTCGGCGGGTTGGCACTCTAATGGGTGGCATAGTCGATAGCATTCAAGAGAATCCTTTACTGTTTGGTGCGTTAGCTTTGGGTGGTGCTGGCTTTGCGGGCGTAGGGCCACTAGCGGGGATGTTAGGTGAAGGTGGCGCAGTAGCCGCAGGAACCGCAGAGGGATTGGGTTTAGCTGAGGGTTTAGGTGGCGCTGGAATTGAAGGTGGCTTATCTTTTGGGCAAGTATTAAATCCTGCTGTGTCTAGTGGTGCTATATCAACCATCCCAACTCAGATTAGTAATAGTATTGGAGGCTTTGGTCTTACTGATGCAATTCAGGGTATGAACCAGTTCGGGGGGCAACCTCAAGAACAACAGCAACAACAGCAGCCACAATTTGTGCCTCCCCCAATCAGTCAAGGCGGACAACCTGCCGCACAATTTTCACAGCTAGCCCCTCAAGTATCAGGCGGCTTTAGACCTTCTCCCACATCAGCGATATTTGACGACCTTCAAAATAGAGGCTTCGCATGAACGGTAATTATTTAATGCAGTTAGGCTTAGGTATTCTAGGCGCTAACGATGGCCGGGGTAATTCCTTTGGGCGTGGTATGAATTCTGCCGCTAACAATATGGCGAGATACAACCAGCAAGAATATCAAAAGCGTTTACAAGAAATGCAGATGCAACAGCTTCAAGCGCAGATGAGTGATAATTCCCTTAAAAGACAGCAGGCCGCTCAACAGTCTGAGTTTATAAATAGCGCTATCTCTGAATTACCTCAACAGCAGCAGAAAATGGCTAAGGCTTTTCCTAATCAGTTTGCTAAACAGCATTTTGCATTACCGAAAGTAACTGACAGAAAAACCGCTAAGGATGCAAACGACAGGCTGCGTTATCTTGATGATAAATCTTTAGTCTTTCCAGAGGTTAAAGCTACATCTAAAGCTGACGATAAGCGCGACCCGTTCAAGTGGGCTAAAGACCTACGCGGAGAATTTACAGATATCACCAAAGATTTTGCCTTACAGAATGACGCTTACGGTCGAGTGATGGCTTCTGCTAAAGACCCATCAGCAGCAGGTGACTTAGCGTTAATCTTTAACTATATGAAAATCCTTGATCCAGGTTCAACGGTTCGAGAGGGTGAATTTTCTAACGCGCAAAACTCTGGCGGCGTACCAGATAAGGTACAGGCTTTGTATAACTCCGTTCTAAATGGTGAAAGATTGAACACAACCATAAGAGATGACTTCTTAGACCGCGCCGGAAGGTTATATGGTAGTGCTGTAGAGGGCTACAGTAAGCGCAAAGAAGAATACACAGGTTTAGCAAATCGCTACCAGCTTGATCCGCGCAACGTAGTGATTAACCGCCAGTTACATGACGTACCAGATGTGGGCGGTATAAAGCCGGGAACCAATGAGGATGGCT
>Ga0316207_10002950_pt1 | contig 16520 bp, 13 predicted proteins | sample 6weekpyrite_MG_FD_204943 | JGI IMG/M metagenome (GOLD analysis project Ga0316207, IMG submission 204943) | Microbial mat bacterial communities from mineral coupon in-situ incubated in ocean water Damariscotta River, Maine, United States -... | ecosystem: Environmental > Aquatic > Marine >...
CTTGGCCTGAAGCTTGAGGTTTAAAACATAATCATGTCAGCAAACTTACAATCACCCCCAGTTAAAACAGACATCGTTAAAATAGACATCGATCATATAGACCGTAAAATCATTCAGGCCACTCAACGCGGCTTACCTTTATGCACACACCCTTACCAGGATGTTGCACAACAATTAGATATAGAAGTTAAAGACCTTATGCAACGCATGCAGATAATGCAGGACAAGGGCATTATTCGTCGTATAGGTATCATACCCAATCATTACAAATTAGGCTTTAAAGCAAATGGCATGACGGTATGGAATGTAGTTGATGAGAAAATTGATCAACTGGGGCAACAAATTGGTCAATTAGATTTTGTAAGCCACTGTTATCAACGCCCCCGCTTTTTGCCCGAGTGGCCCTATAATTTATTTGCCATGGTACATGGACACAGCCGCGAAGAGGTCTTACAAAAAACCAGGCTTATTGAAGAACTATTAGCGGAGGACAACAGGGGGCATAATATTTTATTCAGCACAAAAATTCTTAAGAAAACCGGTCTACGCATTTCTCAAACAACAGCCCCTAAAACAGATAACAGGAGCACCGCATGTTCAGAATGACCCAGTTCATGAAACATTTATTCAGCAACGAGCCAGTCGGTCCAGCACGTAAGCCACCGGGCCCGGTTGTTATCTGGAACCTAATTCGCCGTTGTAATTTAACCTGCAAGCATTGCTACTCCATTTCCACTGATAAAGATTTTCCAGGTGAGCTGGACACGCAACAGGTATTCACTACCATGGATGATTTAAAAAAGTTTAAAGTTCCCGTGCTTATTCTTTCTGGTGGCGAGCCCTTAATGCGTTCCGACATTTTTGAAATTTCACAGCGCGCTAAAGACATGGGATTTTATGTAGGACTGTCAACCAATGGCACTTTAATAACTGAACGGAATATAAAAGAGATCGCCAGGGTAAACTATGATTACGTGGGTATTAGTATTGATGGCATAAAAGAAACCCATGACAAATTTCGTAGACGTATTGGCGCCTTTGATGAAGCAATGAAAGGCATTACGCTATGCAAAGAACATGGCATTAAAGTCGGTATGCGTTTTACGCTCACACAGGACAATGCCCATGAACTTCCACAGGTTCTGGACTTAATGGATCAATACAATATCGATAAATTTTATCTTTCCCATTTAAACTATGCTGGCCGGGGAAATAAAAACCGCGTCGATGATGTGTACCACAGCATTACTCGTAATGCTATGACACTTTTATTTAACCGCAGTTTTAATGCGGTTAAAAACAATCAGAACAAAGAGTTTGTAACTGGTAATAATGATGCGGATGGGGTTTACCTGTTGCACTGGGTTGAACTATATTTTCCCGCAAAATACCAGGAAATGAAAACCCGCCTGGAACAATGGGGTGGAAACGCCTCTGGTGTTAACATTGCTAACATTGACAACCTGGGCAATGTTCACCCGGACACCTTCTGGTGGAATTATAATTTAGGCAACGTTAAAGAACGTGCATTTTCACATATATGGCAGGATACCAGCGACCCACTTATGGCAGGATTTAAAATGCAAAAAAGACCTCTTAAAGGACGCTGTGCCGAGTGCAAACATTTATCTATATGTGGTGGTAATACGCGCGTTCGTTCATACCAGCTAACCGGCGACCCCTGGGATGAAGACCCCGCCTGTTACCTTTATGATAGTGAGATTGGCGTTGACACAAAGCAACGCCTCACTAACAGGCCTTATGATGGACGTTTAAAAGACATTAATATTTCTATAAATCAATAATAACAATACATCATTAACCCTGTTAAGAAAATAACATATAACCTAATAACATTGTGTAACACTTTTGTTGTGTTTTATTTACCTATGAAGTAAAACTTAATGGAACAAAATATTGATAAATAATAACTTTACTGTCACCCCCGATACAAGCATTCGGGAATGACGACATTTTTTAAATTAACGGGACACCAGTGAAAGTACTTATTAATAGAATCGCCATAAGCTTTATTCTGTGTATGATTAGCCTGCAAACACAAGCCAATGAAAATGCATTGAAATTATTTCAGCAACATTGTGCCAGTTGTCATGGTGTAAATCGGCTGGGTGCCATGGGTCCGGCACTGTTACCCGGGAACTTAAAACGACTGAAAAAAAAATCTGCCATTGAGGTTATTCAACAGGGGCGCATTGCTACCCAGATGCCCGCCTTTAAAGACAAATTAAACAAGGGTGAAATCCAATCCCTGGTCAATTTAATTTATACACCACTCGAACAAATTCCCGAATGGAATATGAAGAATATTCTAGCCAGCCAGATAATTAATAAAGAAGCTCTCAAGCTGGATAACAAACCCGTCTGGGATGCGGACCCAATGAATTTATTTATCGTGGTTGAACTGGCTGACCATCATGCTACTTTATTAAATGGCGGTACCTTTTCACCGATCCATCGATTTGCAACCCGTTTTTCTTTACACGGCGGGCCTAAATATTCACCCGACGGTCGTTACGTCTACTTTGGCTCACGGGATGGCTGGATTACCAAATACGACATATATCATTTGAAAGTCGTAGCGGAGATTCGTGCCGGAATTAATATGCGGAACATTGCGGTTTCAAATGATGGGCGTTATGTAATTGCGGGAAATTATTTACCTCATACCCTGGTGGTTTTCTCTGCCAATGACCTCTCGCCCATCAAAATAATTCCAGTAGCAGATGAACAGGGAAAGACCTCAAGGGTTAGCGCTGTTTATGATGCCGCACCAAGAAACTCATTTATCGCTGCTCTAAAAGACCTTAAACAGGTTTGGGAAATTTCGTATGAAGATAATCCACCAGCTGGGTTCTCAGGCTGGGTTCACGATTATCGGGAGGATTCGGGTGACGCCAATCGCAATGCGACATTTCCAGTAAGAAAAATAAAAGTCGACAACTATCTGGATGATTTCTTTTTTAGCCAGTCCTACGACCTCATTATTGGTGCTTCACGGGACAGCCAAGGCCAGGTTGTCAATCTGGACCTTGGGCGGGTAACTCACCATATTGACTTACCCGGCATGCCCCACCTGGGCTCAGGTATTACCTGGCAATACAATGGAAAAACCATTCTCGCCACACCCAACTTAAAATCCAGTGCAGTCAGTATCATCGATATGCAAACCTGGAAAGTCATTAAACGCATAAAAACATCAGGCCCGGGATTTTTTATGCGTAGCCACGAAAACTCAAATTACGCATGGGTCGATGTGTTCTTTGGTCCCAATAAAGAAGCAGTGCATATCATAGACAAACGCACTCTGGAAATTGTTAAAACAGTAAGACCTGTTCCTGGAAAAACCGCTGCCCACGTTGAATTTGATAAAACCGGCAAACATGCCCTGCTTAGCATCTGGGATAAAGATGGTGCTGTAATTGTGTATGATGCTGAATCACTAAAAGAGATAAAGCGCTTACCTATGAAAAAGCCCTCTGGTAAATATAACGTATTTAATAAAATTACTCGCTCTGCTGGTACAAGTCATTAAATCTCTCCATACCTAAAATTACAAAGAAAATTACTTTCAACAAAGTCATTAACAATTTTATCTTACCTTTAGTATTTAGCTTTATCCTTCTATTTATCAACTTTATTTATATATTTAAGCATTTTAGTCACATAAAATAACTTCAACATATATAAATCAACTCAAGTATTCAAATCATATTGGTTATATCATAGACCAATAGCCTTTTATATCCCATACTACCTATATCGTATATTCATTTACATTATAAACCCCGAAAAACATCAGCTTTAAGTATGAAACAGATAATTATTCGCATCACACTTGTCATTTCCCTGGTTGAGCTTGTGATTATGATTTGCTTCTCTCAATTACCCCATAGTCTGGGACAAAATACTCAAACCGTTCTAGACGTCGTTTTACTCACATTAGTTTCTTCCCCTGTTATTTATTTATGGATTATCAAACCGTTCGTCATATCTCGTGATCAGGCATTAGAGCAGCTTACAAATATGGCATATAAAGATCACTTAACAGACTTGCCAAATCGGCGTTTCCTCGTTCAATGCATAGAAAAATTCATCGAAAAAAGTGTCAAGGATAAATTTTACTGGGCATTAATTTTAATTGATTTAGATAATTTCAAACCCATAAACGATATACATGGTCATAATGCAGGTGACGCAGTTCTAATTGAACTTTCAAGTCGTATGAATTCTATTCTTAGAGCTAATGATATAGCCGGTCGAGTTGGGGGTGATGAATTTATCATTTTGCTTAATCACCTAAGTACCGATATCACACTAGCAAAGAAAGAGGCTATTTCTATTTCCCGAAAACTCAAGACTTTACTGAATGAGCACATTATTTTCGGTGATAAGAACTTATTGGTTGGCTCAAGCTTTGGTATATGTGTCTTAGGTTATAAAGAAATAGGGGTTGAAGCCGCAATCAGGGAAGCCGATATCGCAATGTACCGTGCTAAAAAAGATGGCAAAGGAAAAATTGTTTTATTTGACTAACGGTTATTTTTCTAGATTTTTCCTGACAGCTGCCTTGCTCAATCAAGAGTCAGGTCCTCAATTTTTTAATAAATTATTAATTGAGAAATATCAACTAAAACCCATAAATTAATGAATCAGCCTGTGATTACTAACATTTCTGCTAATCTTTTAATCAGGAAATATAACTAGTCCGGGAAATATTATGCAACACATAGTAATGGACAGATAATCTTAATACCGAAATAGAGGTCATTGATAGCCAACATCACCGCATTGTTGATTATATAAATAAGCTAGCTGAAATTAGCGATAGCAATGACAGGGATCAGGTTGAAAAAATACATGGCGAACTGGTTGATTACACCCTGTCTCACTTTGCTTTTGAAGAAAGTCTTATGGAGGATGCAAGCTATTCCTTTATTAATGGCCATAAACGAGTGCATCAAATGTTTGTTAAAAGAGTGGTGATTTCCAGCAACGCTTCAAAATGGGAGAGAGTATTACCCTTGAATTATTGGCTATGCTTAAATCATGGCTGATAAACCATATTAGAAGTGACGATAATGACTATATCAAAACCGTTAAAGTTAATATGGGTGAAATTAATATGACACAGGATGACGGATAGCTTACGCGATCTGTTAAGAAATTTTTTGGTTAAAAGATATATAATTGCCCAGGATTAATGTTATGGCCTATATTGAATGGACAGAAGATTACGCCACTGGTATTAATGCTATCGATGAACAACATAAACGAATTATTCACTATATAAATCAACTAAGTGATGCGAAAAATTTAAACGAATCGGATCTTACTGAAGAGGTTTTATTAAATTTAATTGACTACACTCTTTCTCACTTCGCATTTGAAGAATCACTTATGGAAGATGTAGCTTATGATGCTTCTGATATTCATATAAAAACCCACGATGCTTTTAGAGATAAAATAGACGCCTACAGAAAAAGGCATGAAACTGGAGAAGATATTGCAAATGAGTTGTATAAGTTACTTAATATATGGCTGGTAGAACATATCAGAAACGATGATGGAAGCTATGCCCCTGTAGTTAAAACAAATATTCCTGAAATTAATGGCCCAGAAAAACAGGGTTGGATAAGGTCAAAAATACAGGCCTTTTTTAAATAACACTTAACAGTAAGCTTCTTGTAAACGCCTGAAAAACCTTGATTAACCTCACGCTAAACCATCAGAAACACTATTTATACTTTGTAAAGTATTAGAATTCAAGCTTTAATTCACATCCTCGTATTCACGCGTCGAGTCCAGACGAAAACTATCATTATTTATAAATATACCAGTGATCATATTTTATATATGACCCTGTCATATTTTTATTTTAGACCTGATATCTGTAGTAAATTATTTTTCATTATTACATTTCCACCTGTGAATCCCGCATTTTTATATCATTATCTTGTAGGATAAATCCGTATAACACTGTAGTTATTCAAACAAATTCATCATCAGAAAATGTATAAAATAGAAAATTTGCTTCTATGATTATTTTACATGAAGCACATCCACAAACACAGACGCCTATATGGCAGGCTCATTAAAATCCATATTTTTCATCACCTTATCTCTCTTATTATTACTTTTTAATTGAAATTTTTTTCCTGTTTTTTTCATAAAGCACAATCGTTTCAATTTTATATTTTTTAAACTTACTAGCACTTACCTTTATTTTGCTATCTTGATAATAAAAAAATCCAATGCTAAAGTCTCATTCAGTCCGATGGATATGGATATTTAGATTAATTTATTTACGCTGTATTACATTAATCTTTTTTTATGAAAAGGAACTTCATGTACAAATTTTCATATTTGTACATCATATTTCTTTACCTCCATATACTCCAGACACGCTCATTAACAAGAGGAATTTTACTTCTTATTGTTTTTGAAAACATATTGTGTGTCAGTAGAAATCTATTGCACTCATAAATCCACTAATAGTATTAAAGGTTAAACCCTGGAGATTACAATGAACAAAAGAATCATTAGCATTGCATCACTTTCATTAGCAAGTTTGTTATTAAGTCCGGCTCAACATGCAGCTGATCTCACCACGATTCGTACAACTGACTTAACAATCAAGCCCATTTTAATTGATCCTGTCATAGTACTTATTGCACCAAAAATTAATCCTGTCTACGTGCAGAAATGGGGCAAAGACACTTATAACTGCGGTTCAAAAACACGCCCTTGTTTAACAATAAATCAAGGGGTTTACAGAGTAGCCTCCACTTCTTCCCCCTATAGCACTTCTTCTATCTCTAATATCTATGTTGGACCTGGCAAATACACCGAAAATGTTTCTATAATGAAAAATGGTATTAGAATCACTTCCACCCATGGTACCGATAGTACAATTATTAAAGCCAGCAATACTCAGCATGATGCAGTGTATATTGCCTCTGATGGTGTATACTTTGGAAAAAAAGGCAAAGGCTTTACCCTTACCGGAAGCGTTGATAGCAGTGGCCTGTTTAGCACAGGTAGCTATGGGCAGGTAATGGGAAACAAAGCGATAAATAATGGTGCACGCGGATTTCAATTTGGTAACTCTACTATTGCCATTGGTGCAGCCATACCCAACGAACCATTAGCTGGTGGTGCTCCAGCGGAACCATTAATCAACCAGACCAATGTTTCAGTGTATTACAATATTGCTGAAGGCAATGGCGAAGGTGGTTTCTATTTTTCTGATTTTGATAACAGTACAGTAAAATACAATGAAGCACATGATAACCTGCAAACATCCGGGGCCTTTTTTGGCTTTGGCTCAGGTTTCTGGATTGACATGAACAGTAACAATGACAGATTTGAATATAATATAGCTACTGGTAACGATGCGAGTGGCTTCTTTTATCGTCGATTCGGTGTAACTGATCAAATCGCACGTTACAACCAGTCTTCAGAAAACCTTAGCCATGGCTTTATGTTAATGGGTGACATACTGACCATAAATCGAAATACCGCAACAAACAATGCTGAGGATGGTTTCCACTTTATGGGCTATGATCAGGTTGTCGAATTTGGCTACAATACGGCGGTTGGCAACATTGGCACCGGGGTAACAGTTTCTACTGAAATGGTTGCAGGCCTGTCAAGCTTCAATAATTTTCACCATAATAATCTTATTAACAATGACTCTATTGCAAACCCTGGACATAACAACTGCGGTTTAACTAATAATTTCAAATACGATGGTGTAATTGGTAATAATAATTTCTGGGGTAATATGTATACCGCAGGCCCTGGTACTGACCCAGCTGATGATGTTTGTGGATTTTTCTCACTTTTATCCACACCTGCGTCAACAATGAATTAAATTTCATCAAATAAGAAACTTCACTGATACGCTACTGCAACAGTGGAGTTTCTCTTAAAAGCTACTCCTAAAAATATCATGTTTGCCTATATTTTTTATTTAAGTTTCCATAATACGATAATTACTAAATAATTTTATTTACACACATCTAATACTTGCCCTTACTTATAAGATAACATGTACTTAAAATATTCTACTATCATGCCACACATTGATTTAATCACTTCTTTAACCACTACCACTTGTGTGAAATTATTTTTTAGATGTAAATTTATTTCGACTCCTAATACTTACGTGAATAAATCATCTTTAAAATTTATAATATTTAACTATTTTTTATTTACCCCAGTTACATCATCCACTTCAGCCACCAATATTGGACGACTATTAACTTTAAGTATACTCAAAATAATTTTTATATTGTTCCTGGACTTACTTTAAATCAATGTTCATTTTCAATAATACATTAAGGCTAATTGATAGACAGTATCGATATTTCTAGTTTTGTAACTGGTACAGCTTCATATTTCCTATCTGTATCCAGGCATATCTAAAAACAATTATATTAAAAAACTATATGTCCTAAACAATGCCATCTTATTACATTTTTCGTAGCATTCTTGAATAATTCATCTATTCATATTATCAAATACTTTTATCTATTTATTCGAATAATATAAATATCTATATAACTAAAAGCTATAACATCATTATACGCCTACTCATCAAGCTACATATACTGTAGACATTCTACATTCGTAATATCATTCGATATAAAGCCACTTTGAGGTAGAAAACACTTTAACTCAAATCCAACCTAACTTCTGCTTTCTTAAGCGGACAGCTCTTAAATTAATTCTGTACTACTAAAACTCAAAAAAGTTTATAAGCTTACTCCACCAAGATGGGTCTGAAACTTTAACGTCAGCCACATCAAGATCTAAGTCAAGAAACCCCGCGGGCATTGGAGCTGAAAACGGTTTACTATTCGCGCTTTCAACCCGTGCAAACTCTCCTTTATCCAGGCTTATTTCACCACTCGAGTTTTTAAGATTAATACCTCCATCAACAACTGCAACCGATGTGCCTGTTAAGGCCCCACAATTATTACCATCGCAATATCTGACGGTATAATCAGTGCCTCGTATACCTATACTTGCAATAACTGTTTTAAACTGAAAATTTTTCTTATCGTGTTGACCAATTTTACCTGTTATAGCCCTAACCACTCCTCTAATAAGCGTTGTCGTTACTCGACCTGCCTTATCTAATAGACTGTTCTGGTCATCAGAATAGTAATAATCATCAATACTAAATTCTGTATAAGGCCCTAACTCATATAGCGTGCCATCATTCATTTCCACTTTGGTCAATGCATCAGAAAGAGTAATGACCTTATCTCCTGTATAAAGATCACTCGTTTTAATGACTGTTTGTGTTTCTTCACTTCTAATTATTTTAGCTTCACCTCGTTCTATATTCATTTTTCCTATGACCGGGAGTAAGATTTGTTCTGGTTCTGGTTCTAGTTCTGGAATATAGTTATTGAGAATGAGTACTGTCCCTGGATAAATGGTATTAGGATCACCATTTTTAAATGCATTAACATTCTGTTTTACAACTTTTTGTACTTCAAAGTGCATTTCCTTTTCATTGCCTTTAAAACCATGTGTTAATAGTATTTTTCTTACTGAGTCACCTTTTTTAATAATATATTCGTCGGCAAACACCTGCAAACTAAAAAAAACTAAAGCGAATATCCAGCTAGATATTTTAATTATTTTCATATTTTCTTTCACTAATTTTATTGCTATTTAAATTTTCATTTACATCGCAAAAATAATATTTTTAATAATTGAGTACATTCAGTATTTTTAATGAAATTAATACCACGCATAAATTCATACCAGCTTAATTATAGTTGTATTTATTATTAATCAATCATACTAATAAATACAACCAGGCCTTCTATCATTAACCAACTAGATAGAAACATGCACAGTGACATAAAACCTAGTACCCCACCTAGAAAACACAAGCACCTTATTGAGCCCTTAACAATATCCATAATTTTTGTTACTTTTTAAAATTTAATACATGTTGCCTTATAGCATGCTAATTATAGCTTTAACATAATGCGACAAATGTTAAACAATGTTAAAAATACAAGCCTGCTTTGTTAAGTCAACTATCTTTCAGCTATGAGTCATTTTTAATATTGAATTTTTTACTTAAGTTACTGAACTGCATACTACTAATACGAGTATAGATACACGTATTTTTTATAACTAGTACATCTATTAACACAACTAGAACCACAATCTACAAAGCGGTTATTTTTCTGTGAAATACAATCACTGCTTTTAACATATCGCTATATATTGCACTTAATATTTTCTATATTTTTACTTCCCGGATAATTTGCACGGATAATAAATGCGATTTTTCTATGTGGCCCGGGCTCATCTAAAGGCAATGCCTTCAACTCTGGGTTTCCTGATAACAATTACCCAAATGCCATTGCTGGAACCAAAGTCGTTCCCACCCTCCCTGCTACCATTTTCACTAGTGTATTCAAACTTGTTGATGCCAATAATAGATCAGTGACGCTTGACGGTAATTGACAGACAGCCAGTGCATGATCATTTAAGCAATACCCCTCTTTTAATAGCATAATTCGGACTTGTTTAAAATCCGCACTAAAAATTTCTTTTTGTTTAGTCAATATGTCATCACGATGGGCCAACCAGTAAAAGTCTTCTTCCCAGAATTCAAAGGCAAGCAAACCTCTAACATTATAAGACAGCGCCGAAATTATTATATCCAGTTCACCGTTTTTTACCTTTTGTACCAGCACCTTTAACTGCTCCTCAATAATACGCAACCGGAAATCAGGATAGTTTTTACGCACTGCGGGTAGAACTAAAGGCAACAAATAGGGGCCAATGGTGGGGGTAATGCCAAGCGACATTGGATAACTCAATGGAGACTGTAACGCCTGTCCAGGCTGGTAATCAATTATTTGTTTATAAAATCCAGTAACGCTTCAAAAAACGCCTCAATAGGTGGCTTACGCAATCTGTTAAGAAACTTTTGGACAGATACATACACAAAAACACTTGCTATCACTTATTAGTTAGCGTCTAATTATTCATAAATACTAGCATTTAATTTTTATTTACTAGCATACTCATTCATTGAAAGATAGAAAACACCGTGAATATAAAAAAATCAATTTGGAAATATGCAACCATAATTTTCGTTGCGCTTACTATTCTTAACCCTGAAATATTTGAACTTGCTCTTTTTGTTGACGCGATTGGACTTGATATTTTTCTATTGCTACTGGAAATTCAGCTTATTGCTGTAGTAAGCACACTTTTAACACCATTTTTTAAATGTACAAAATTATTTTATAAAGAATGTATTTTTACACTTTCTCAGACAAATTTTAAAGATACATTATTTAAATTACTGATATATCCACAGGGCCCAGCTACAATTATGTACATACTTGTCTTTTCTACTGCTTTTAACATTTCTCTCTAGCTCCAGAATATTAATTTCTTATTTTTTCACTGCTTGTCTCATTAAGAAAGCTGCTTTCGCATCAACTCGATTAATAATTCTATATTTTTAACACCCGGATAGTTTGCCCTGACGATAAAAGCTATTTTTCTATGGGGTCCAGGCTCATTTAAATGTAGCGCCTTTAATTCAGGGTTTCCCGATAACAATTGCCCAAGCGCCATTGCTGGTACCAACGTGGTTCCCATTTGCCCTGCCACCATTTGCACCAGAGTATTCAGGCTAGTAGATGCCAATGAAGAATCGGTTTCACTTGATGGCAATTTACAGGCAGCTAATGCATGATCTTTTAAACAATGCCCCTCTTTCAATAACATTAACCGGGCCTGCTTTAACTCATCACTGTTAATTTCTTTTTGCATAGCAAGTGCGTCATCTCGATGAGCCACCCAGTAAAAATCCTCTTGCCAGAATTCAAAAGCCAGTAAACCCTCAATATTATAAGGCAGTGCCAGAATTGCCGTATCCAGTTCACCACTTTTTACCTTTTGCACCAGCACCTTAGACTGCTCTTCAATAATATGCAGCCTGAATCCAGGGTACTTTTTACGCACTGCTGGCAAAACCGAGGGCAGCAAATAGGGACCAATGGTGGGTATAATCCCAAGAGACATTGGATAACTCAATGGCGACTTTAATGCCTGTCCAAGCTGGTAGAGATCATCCATCTGTACTTTAATTTTGCGTGCCTTCTCCAGGCACTCTCCACCAAAGGGTGTTACTAACACTTTTTTATTATCCCGCTCAAATATCTGAAAACCCAGTTGCTTCTCCATCTCTGCTACCGCGGTGCTAAGGGCTGATTGTGACACCGAACAAAGTTCCGCTGCTTTTTTAAAGTGCAGTGTCTTTTCAACTGCCAGCACATACTTTATCTGTTTTAAGGAAATCATCTCTTTATATTCAATTTAATAGATCATAATTATCAATTTTATTCGATTTATTAGAACATAAAAACCCCTTAATCTTCAAGCCACTGGTGAGGCCAGATGCCCCTGGCAAGGCCCACATCCTTTTAAAACGTAATTTATGAGAATTAACACTATGACTATGATCAACAAATCAATCCCCGAGTTTTCCGCTGAAGCCTTCCATAACGGTGAATTTAAAACCATCACCACTGATGATGTTAAAGGCAGCTGGTCAATTTTCCTTTTTTATCCAGCAGATTTCACATTCGTCTGCCCTACAGAACTGGAAGACATGGCTGCCCATTATGAAGAACTACAGCAGCTTGGCGTAGATGTTTACTCAGTTTCTACAGACACCCACTTCTCACACAAAGCCTGGCATGACAGTAGTGATGCGATTGGAAAGATCAAATTCCCGATGATTGGCGACCCAACAGGCACTATTACCCGTGGTTTTGATGTGATGATTGAAGATGAGGCACTGGCACTTCGAGGTACATTTCTGGCAAACCCTGACGGCATCGTCAAGGTTTCAGAAGTCCATGACCTCGGTATAGGCCGCTCTGCCAAAGACATGGTTCGTAAGGTTAAAGCGGCACAATATGTGGCTAACCACGATGGTGAAGTTTGTCCTGCAGCCTGGGAAGAAGGCGGAGAAACATTGACACCCAGCCTTGATCTGGTTGGAAAAATTTAACTCGATTAAACATTTATCAAATTATTTAAATCTTAAATTAGCGGGCTGTTTTTTATAAATTGTCCGCTAATGACTAAAGCAAAGGTGCAGTATGTTAACCAGAGAAATCAAAGAGACCCTTATGGGGTACACCGCTAATATGAAAAACAAAGTTACCTTTGTTGTACAAAAAGGCGAACATGAAAAACGCTCCGAGCTACTTAAATTTCTATCTAATTTCGCAAAAGTCTCTAACAACATTTCGGTTGATGAACGTGACATACCCGATCAGTTAAGAAGCCCTGTTAGTTTTCTACTGGAAGTAGATGGAAAAGCCAATGGCATTCAATTTACCGGCATTCCGAGTGGACATGAGTTTAATTCGTTGGTACTTGCTGTTTTACATTCATCTGGTACGCCACTAAAACTGGATGAGAATTTGAAAAGTATAGTGGCAAATGCTCAACAGGATATGAAGTTTGAAGTGTATGTTAGCCTGAGCTGCCACAATTGCCCTGACGTAGTTCAGGCCCTGAATCAGTTTGCAACAATTAACCCGGGCATCATAACTGAAACCATTGATGGTGGAGTACTCCCTGAGTTAATTGAAAAAAACAATATACAGGGTGTGCCTACAGTTTTCCTGAATGGGGAAGTTTTTGCCAACGGCAAAGTTGATACCTCGCAGTTGCTGGATAAGTTGATTGATAAATACCCTGGCATTACAGACAGTAAACCGGCATCCGAGCTGCCACTACAGGATGTTACCGTTATTGGTGGAGGGCCTGGTGGTGTATCCGCAGCGATTTATGCCGCTCGTAAAGGACTAAAAGTCACCATGATTGCCGATCGGTTTGGTGGTCAGGTGAAAGACACTATGGGCATAGAAAACCTGATCTCCAACACTAAAACAACCGGCCCAGAACTTACCAGTGCATTGCAGGCACATTTGAATGAATACGACATCACCCTGAAAGAGCACTTTCGGGTAGAACGTGTAGAAAAAGGTGACATCAAAACTTTGCATCTTTCTTCAGGCGAGAAAATAAAAACCAGAACGTTAATTATTGCCACGGGTGCAAAATGGAGAGAACTTGGTATTCCGGGAGAAAAGGAAAATATCGGAAACGGTGTCGCTTATTGTCCCCACTGTGATGGCCCCTTTTTCAAGGGTAAAGATGTCGCCGTAATTGGTGGCGGAAACTCCGGCATTGAGGCGGCACTGGATCTTGCGGGCATTGTAAAATCGGTTACCGTATATGAATTTTTAACCGATTTAAAAGCCGACAACGTACTGGTTAAACAGGCCGAAGCCCGAGAAAATATTTCAATATTTAAAAATGTTGCCACAAAAGAGATTGTTGCCGAAGATGGAAAGGTCACCGGCATAAAATACCAGGACCGTGCTACTGGAGAACTCAGCAACAAAAACCTTCAAGCCATATTTGTGCAAATAGGTTTACAACCTAACAGTGGATTTCTGGGAGACACGGTTGAATTAACACAATACGGTGAAGTTATCATTGATGAACGGGGGCAAACAAGTGAGCCGGGTATATTTGCCTGTGGTGATGTCACCACAGTTCCCTACAAGCAGATCGTTATTGCAATGGGCGAAGGTGCCAAGGCATCTCTGGCTGCATTTGATTATTTGTTGATGAATCCCAACGTTGACCAGCAGGCTGCATGAACAACTGAGAACACGGAGAAATATATATAATTGTAGGGTGGATCAAACGAAGTGGATCCACCGTTATCACGGAGCCTGGTGGATCCGCGTTGCTTGACCCACCCTACGTACATTTGTGTTCTCTTAGTTTTTTTGTGTCAGTAAGGTGTTATTTATTCTAATTTTTTCAAATTTACAAACCTAATTCACTCAGGTCAAGTTGCCCATCTAAAACAGGAGGACACCAGAAGTAACTCCCGCTAACCGGTTGTGTGAAATTAAATAGCGCATCAACCGTACCATCATCTTCACCGACCATGCGCTTCAGTAATGCCTCAAAAGCATCAAATTTTTTCCCAAAAGCCACGAACATCAGACCGGCTTTTGAAGCATCTGCCCAAGGCATGGAACGACGCACTACAAATGCTTCAGGCTCAAAATCTTCCTGGGCTGTGCGTTTAACGTGGGCTGATAGCGGTGCATTTTCTATCTCTTCGTTATCACTTAAACGGCGCCCTATCATATTGTCCTGTTCTGAAACTGACATTGCCTGAAAATGCTTAAAGTCATGAACCCATTGTTGTACCGCAACAAAACTGGAACCGTCCAGACCTTTACCACAACCCTGGACTATGCTGGTATTAAATGCATCGTCTCCCTGGGGATTTTCTGTGCCATCAACATAACCACTTAAATCACGACTATCTTTATACTGAAATGCATCAACCACATTAATCAGTTGAAAACTCCCTGCCAGTACTTGCTGTATTTTCAGTGACTGGTGTAGTAACTCCCCCCTATCCTCACCACGTAACCAGATCCATAAGGATGCTGGAGTACTGGGCACATCAAAGCCAGGACCTGAATAAACAGGAAATGCTCGCATACCTTTTATATTTTTACCCATTGTTTTAATTAAAGACTGACCAATGCCAATAACCGCATTATCAGAATTGATAGTAGAGACCAGTGCCTGGAGTGAATCCCCAGGACTGGCTTCAGCATTCAACGAAAAAATAAGATAACGGGCGAGGCGCGGAACTTCCGCCAGGATTCCAGTTTGAATATTGTTCATTCTATAGCCCCCAAAGAATATTTTGAAAACATGTATTAAAACTAAACTTACTCTTTTTTTGAGAATTGATTATTCACGGAAATACATTGATTGTCTCAAACTTCACAAACGTCATCTGGATTCAAATCAATACTGGAAGACTTTCAGCTTAATTATTATTTAAAACACGAAAATAATAACGATTTCCGCACTAAATAATAATTCAGAACAAAAAAAGCCCCAGATCCTGGGGCTTTTTTTATCACACTAAGCTTATCGATTTTGCACCAGGTTAGAACCTGGATATGACCTACTGATTCATAACCGCTTGCACAGAACCTACTGTCCTGACCCATGGATCAGTTCCAAGCCCTTGCAAACCACTCAGCGCCTGCTCGGCTTCAGATTTAGTTGCATAAACACCTGACATTAAAACAAACCATACTCTTCCATCAACTGTAGTTTCCGCAACCCACTCCTCAGAGATCTGGTTTTCTCTGGCAAAGAAGCTTAATTGATCCATAGAACTTGAAGCTACAACTTGCACCACAAACATATCAGATGGCTGTTGCGCCAAACTACCAGCAACAACTGCTGACTCTTCTACAACTGGCTCTTCTACAACTTCTGGCTCTATCATCACGGGTTCTTCTTCGACAATGGTAGGCTGGTCTGCCTGGAACTCATCAATTGCCAGGGGCTCTGGATCGGGCTGTGGTTCTACCTGG
>Ga0316207_10002951_pt1 | contig 16515 bp, 9 predicted proteins | sample 6weekpyrite_MG_FD_204943 | JGI IMG/M metagenome (GOLD analysis project Ga0316207, IMG submission 204943) | Microbial mat bacterial communities from mineral coupon in-situ incubated in ocean water Damariscotta River, Maine, United States -... | ecosystem: Environmental > Aquatic > Marine >...
TGGTGCCAAAACCAATTGTTGCACCTATGGGTTGGCCCGCTAACATATGTGCGCCATCAAGTTCACCATCAATGACTCGGTCGAGTAATACTTTCCAGTTGGCCTGTGGTTCGACTGTTACATATAAACCTTCATCTTCAAAAAAACCTTTTTCGTAGGCTATAGCAAGAGGAGCCATATCAGTTAGTTTAATGAAGCCAAATTTAAGCTCGTCTTTTTCAAGCTTAAGTTCTTCAGCAATGCTCGTGTTAGAAAATGAGCAGCCAAGGGCAATAACAAGTGAAAGTTTTTTAATAAAACTTCGCCCTGTTCTTTTGTTTGAGTTAAACAACATAGGTTCTCCAGTTTTAATAATGCAAAAAAACGACTCTTCACTCAAAGCACTGCCAAGAGTGGGGACGTCGTTGTCCTGTGTATTATGGTTAGTTGATTTTGGTTAAAAAAGATCGCCGTTGATCATGATTAATAAATGCTATTCACTAAGTGTGCCAATTGTCGTAAGTCTTTGATTAAGCGTAAAAACAATCTAAGGGCGTAGTTGTAATTTTATATGTAAAATATTTATGGGTAGTGTTTTGGTGCAATGTGTTTGTGTGAGCACTAATTCAGTGCAGGTGAATTTAAGATTGAAAGATGTTAGATATAATAAATGCTTGAACACAGGATAATATAATTACAGCTGGATGCCTTATTTTATAATTAGTATATTTATCAAGAGCTGTAGAATACAAGGAGGATTGATGGGAAATAGTGATGTTAAAGCAACGCTGACCCACTCTGAAATAACGATAAGTCTGTTTCGGTACTTAAGAGTTAGCTCAGGATAAAGTTATTGTAAATTGTTAGTTTAAAATTTTAGACATGGAAATAAGATTACGTGCAACATCACCCAGTTTGTTGCCTGTGTCCATAGCCATATTTCTTAGTGCGTTATAGGCCTCAACTTCATCCATCTTATATGATGCCATTAATAAGCCTTTTGCTCTGTCAATATCCTTTCGATCTGAAAGTCTACATTCAAGGGATTTTATTTCCCGTTTCAGGTCTGTAACCTCTTTTTCAAGTTGCAGGTTAATTTTGTTTCTGGCTATGGCTATTTCTATAATACTAAGAATGCGCTCACTGGTTAATGTACCGACAACACATGAATCTGCGCCTGCGAGGATAGTTTTTTCGATAACATCATGTGAGGCATCATGTGATAAAACGATAATGGGGAAACTGGTTTTTTTTTGTAGTAAGTTTAATTTGTTCAGGAAAGATTCATTTGGTCTATCAATTGAAAAGACAAGAAGGTCAGTTTCTTCATGGCTCACGGAATGAAACCAGGATGATAACAGGGAAAATGCTTTATTAACGGTATAACCAACTTCATCCAGTTGAATGGCTGTCTGGTTTTGCAAATTAGTATTGCTGTAAACAAGTGCTATATTCATTGTTTAGAATCCATGCGTAATATATAAATAGTGTCTCTAATGTTTAAAGAGACAGTTATGAAATTAAGTAATTGAATAGAGCTATTGCAATAGTAATGCCACATTTTTATGGAGTGAGAACCTGTTTTACAGAGTTTTGATGCATCATAGGTGTGCAGATATAAAATAGTGTGACTATTTCTGTGCATAGAAGGAGAGGGTATTTATAAACGCTACAAAGATGAAGATAAGTTGTAGAAGCAGGTTGCTTCTGTTTTAGTGTCGAACAGTAGAATGGGTGACTAATTTCAACCCCATGTCTCTAGATATTAACAGGACAACAGTGAGGCTAAATATAATGTGATCATAGCCAGAAATTATCCGCGAGAATAATACCTCTCGATATCTGATATGACATTATCTACATCTAGTGGTTTTGATATGTGGCCATTCATGCCAGACTGCAGGCTAAGTTCGATATCGTTTTGCATGGCATTTGCTGTCATCGCGATAATGGGGGTGTTGCTATACTCTTTCATGCAGCGTATGAGCCTGGTGGCCTCATAACCGTCCATCTCAGGCATTTGTATATCCATTATTATTAAGTCGTAATGGGTAAGCATAGTCATTTCAACAGCTTCTTTTCCGTTGTTAGCAATGCTGACCAGCATACCGGCCTGGGTGAAAAACTCATTGGCAATAAGCTGGTTGGTTTTAACGTCTTCTACTAGCAGTGTTTTTACACCAACTAATGTGTCGGAGGTGTATGAGCGACTATCTCGGTTTTGTTTTATTATTTCATCAGTTTCTTTGCCAGTTTTTAACGCAGTGTCAATGGGTAGATGAAGCGTAAAACTAATTCGGGTTCCATAGCCCTCTTTGCTTTGAAGTTCAATCGAGCCTTGCATCATTTTAATCAGGTGTTTACTGATAGCCAGACCCAGGCCTGTTCCACCATATTTTCTTGAAGTAGAATTATCAGCCTGTGTGAAAGATTTAAACAAATCGCTTTGAGCTTTATCAGGAATACCAACGCCTGTGTCGATAATAGAGAAAGTTATAAAGCCTTGCCTGCTCGCACTCTGAATATTAATCGTTACACTTCCTTTTTCTGTGAACTTTATTGCGTTGCTGGTGAGATTGCTTAATATTTGAGTTAGTCGAAATTGATCGCCTATCACATGTTCTGGGATTGACTTATTAATGTCTAGGATAAGCTCAATGTTTTTTTCTTTAGCCTTGACATTGAATAAACTGATAACATTTTCAATTGCAGATAAAAAGTTAAAGCTTATAGATTCTATATCAAGTTTACCTGCTTCTATTTTTGAAAAGTCAAGAATATCATTGAGTATGTGTAAAAGTGAATCAGCTGATGCTTTTAATTTTGTAAGATATTCTGATTGCACGGGGTTTAATTCCGTGCGTAATACAAGTTCAGTTAGCCCGATGATACCGTTCATAGGTGTGCGAATTTCGTGACTCATATTAGCAAGGAAGTTACCCTTCGCTTTGCTTGAATTTTCAGCGTTATCTAAAGCTAGTATCAGTTCTTTGTTTAAATTTTCAAGTTCGTGTGTTCGATGCTCGACTCTTTTCTCAAGGTTTGTATTAAGTTCATGTAGCTGCGACTCATATTCTTTGCGGGCCGTAATATCAATGCTTGTACCAACCATTCTTTCGGCTTTGCCTGAATCGTTACATGTTACAACACCCCTGGTGTGGATATAAACTACATGGCCATCCCGGTGTATCATTCTAAACTCTTTATTTAATAATGATGCTTTTCCTTGAATATAATTATCTAGTGATTCTAGAATGTCTTTCTGGTCGTCTGGATGAAGCAATAATTCCCAGGTTCTCATTTTGCTTTCGAGTTCATCTTTTTCATAACCTAGCATCTGCTTCCATCTGGGAGAGTAGTAGACTTCATCGGTAAGAATGTTCCAGTCCCATAATCCATCATTTGCACCCTGCATTGCTAATGAAAATCTCTCTTCACTTTTAGTTAGGGATTGTTCACGTTGTTTAATAATTTTAATCATTTGATTGTAAGCATTTACCAGGTGATTAAATTCTGATGTGCGGCTAAAAATATCAACCTTATCCAGCTTGCCATGTTTTACCTTTTCCACAGATGAGGTAAAGCTAAGTAAAGGAGATGTAATTTGTTTTGATATAAAAAACGTCAGCGAAATAACGATAATTGTCGCAATAAAAAATACACCGAGTAACATATTTACAAGGCTCCAGGTTGGAGCGCTTAACACACTATCCGGTATTGTAAGCTGTAAGATATAACCCGATGAAAGTATGGGCTTGAAAATATTATGAGTAATACTGTTGTTTTGTTTAATAGATATGAGAGAGTCTTTTCCGCTAATAATTGACTGTGCTAAATTTTTTACCTGATAGGAGTCTGAATCCAGGATATTTGTTTTAATGGTCTGTTTCTCTCCATTTTTATCTAATAAAAAATTACCTTTTTCATCTCTTGTCAGGTGAATGACTTTGTTGGGGTTCCAGTGATACCAGTAGGTTCCATCCTTACTAATTAAAGCAAGTTTCGCCTGGCCTGAGAAACCTTCAACCAGGTGGCGCTCCAGCTCCTGAATGATGTTGTGTATTTTTTCCCAGGGAAGTGAACCACCTAAAAGTCCAACTGTTTTGCCATCAGAATTGTGAATCGATGAGGTGACAACAATCTGTTTGACTTCTGTTGTATAAGAAATCATAGGATTGGATATGTATAATCGTCTCTGGTCAGTTGAATTGTTACCTACAGTATATTTCCAGTAATCTCGCTTACGTATATTTTTAGGTTTTGCGCTGGCGGATTTATCATCGGATGTCCTGAGCATTTTGAGATGTGGGTTTCCTCCAGCGGTATTGTGAAAGCTACCGTCAGTATGGCCAACGATAAATTTTTCATAATGCTGTTTTTTAAACTGCAGGTTTTGCATCAGGTACGGACGCATTATTGAAAAGTCCATCCGCTGAACCTGCGGGTTTCTAGCTAGCATTTCTATTTCTATAAGCCGCGAATTAAAGTAGGCAGACAATTTCTCAGCTGTTACTTCAAGGCGTTGGTCCGCTGTATCTAATGACAATTCTTTTGTAATAACTGAGCTGTGCCAGATAGCATATATAAATGCGATAGCCAGGGGGAATAACCCGCTGATAAAAAGCGCAATTAGTATCTGGTTTTTAAGTTTCATATATTGAGTTAGTGGTGGCCTCTAGATTAGAGTTTAGACGAGATTTGTAGCTTTTTTAGGCAGGTTAATCGCTTTAGACAGCATGTAAGACTGCTTCCAGGTTTAGTTGATCAGTGTTCTCTAATGGGAATAAGTCTGTTTTTTAAAAGGCAGTTTAAATGGAGTTGAGAACTGGAAGGGCTTTCTGGTTAAGGATAGCAGCAGCTGTAGAAAAGTCGATGAATGGGATAACTAAACTTGCCCTGCCTTAAGAAGTACTTTTTTAAGATAGTGTCCAGTCGAGGAGTCTTTATTATTGGCAACCTCTTCCGGCGTACCCTGGGCTATGATTTTACCACCACCTGAGCCACCTTCTGGCCCCAGGTCAATAATCCAGTCTGCGGTTTTAATGATATCCAGATTGTGCTCGATAATGATAATGGTATTGCCATGATCGCGCAGGCGAATCAGTACTGCTAAGAGCTGTTCGATATCATGGAAATGAAGACCGGTTGTGGGTTCATCAAGAATATAAATTGTGTTGCCTGTGTCACGTTTGGATAATTCCCGTGCCAGTTTTATGCGTTGGGCTTCACCACCGGACAGGGTGGTGGCTCTTTGTCCAAGTGTGATGTATGAGAGACCTACATCCATCAGCGTTTGTAGCTTTCGATAAATCACGGGAACAGCGCGGAAAAAGGTGACGGCATCCTCGATAGTCATTTCGAGAACTTCATTGATGTTTTTTCCTTTGTATTTAATATCCAGTGTCTCTCGGTTATAGCGTTTAGATTTGCATACGTCACAGGGAACATAGATATCAGGCAAAAAGTGCATTTCCACTTTAATCACGCCGTCACCCTGACAGGCCTCACAGCGTCCGCCTTTTACATTAAAACTAAAGCGCCCCGGTTTGTAACCTCGGGAACGAGCTTCCTGGGTGCCTGAAAATAGCTCACGAATAGGTGTAAATAAGCCGGTATAGGTGGCTGGATTTGAGCGAGGTGTGCGGCCAATTGGTGCCTGATCAATATCGACAACTTTATCAAATTGATCCAGCCCAAGATGAGCAGTGTATTTAGCTGGAATGACGGATGAACCATTAATTTCCCGAGCCAGCAACTTATATAAAGTTTCATTGATAAGGGTCGATTTTCCAGAGCCGGAAACACCGGTAACGCAGGTCATTAAGCCCACCGGTATCTCAACATCAATCTGTTGCAGGTTATTGCTGCTAGCCCCTGTGATGCTAAAGGTTTTTCCCGAGTGTTTGATTCGTTGTTCTGGAATATGTATTTTGCGCTGGCCGGATAAATAGTGTCCGGTTAAAGATTTCTCATTAGCCATTATTTCGTCTGGTGTGCCACAGGCTACGATTTCACCACCATGTACGCCGGCACCGGGGCCTATGTCGATTACATAATCCGCACTTAATATGGCGTCTTCATCATGTTCTACTACAATGACTGTATTACCTAAATCCCTTAAATGTACCAGGGTTGATAACAGACGGTCGTTATCACACTGATGCAAACCAATCGAAGGTTCGTCAAGAATATACATTACGCCTACCAGGCCAGCACCAATCTGGCTAGCCAGTCGAATACGCTGGGCTTCACCACCCGACAAGGTATCTGAACTGCGATCTAAGGATAAATAATTTAAACCTACATTGACGAGAAACTGTAATCTTGAGGAAATTTCCTTAACAATCTTTTCAGCGATTTCCCCCTTGTTACCTTTAAGTTCCAGTGATTCAAAAAACGCCAGACAGTCAAAAATAGATAGATGTGTAATCTGAGGTAGTGACTGCTCACTAATAAATACATGACGCGCACCTTTATTTAAGCGCTGGCCGTCACAGCTGGGGCAGGGCTGATCGGTAAAATACTTTATCATCTCATCACGCACCGCGGACGAATCGGTTTCGCGGAAGCGGCGTTGCATATTAGGAATTATGCCTTCAAAAGGATGGGTTTTTGTTTTCATGCGCCCCTTCACTGAGGGGTAGCTGAAATCAATATCCTCTTCGCCACTTCCAAACAAAATAATTTGCTGAATTTTTTTGGCTAACTCATTAAAGGGGGTATCCAGCTCAAATTCATAATGCTTTGCAAGGCTTTCGAGCATGCCGTTATACCAGGCATTACGCCTGTCCCAGCCACGCACAGCTCCACCGGGTAAGCTTAAAGAGGGGTTGCTGACAACAAGCACGGGATCGATATGTTGTATCTGGCCAAGTCCGTCGCATTCACTACAGGCACCGGCTGGGTTGTTAAAAGAGAACAGTCGTGGCTCTAGCTCACTTAAACTATAACCACATTGCGGGCAGGCAAAGCGTGATGAAAATACAATGTCGTCTTTATGTTCGGCTTCATCCATGTAGGCTACACGGGCTATGCCATCGGTGAGATTTAAAGCCGTTTCAAATGATTCAGCTAATCGTAATTCTAAATCTTCACGTACCTTAAACCGGTCAATCACCACTTCAATGCTGTGCTTATGGTTTTTTTCAAGCTCGGGGGCTTCATCTAGCTCAATTGTTTTGCTATCAATACGTGCGCGAATAAAACCCTGGCGTTTTAAATCCTCAAATAACTCCTTATGTTCTCCTTTACGATCCTGGACAATAGGTGCCAGTAACATAAGTTTAGTATCAGCAGGTAAGGCTAATACATGGTCTACCATTTGGGACACGGTTTGAGCCGCAAGAGCAATATTATGGTCTGGGCACATTGGTGTTCCGGCACGGGCAAATAACAGGCGTAAATAATCGTAAATTTCCGTTACCGTACCGACGGTGGAGCGGGGGTTATGGGAAGTGGTTTTCTGTTCAATAGAAATCGCAGGGGACAGGCCTTCAATATGATCCATATCCGGCTTTTCCATCATTGATAAAAACTGACGGGCATAGGCTGAAAGAGACTCTACATAACGCCGTTGGCCTTCGGCGAAAATCGTATCAAAAGCCAATGATGATTTTCCAGAGCCCGATAGACCGGTGATCACCACCAGTTTGTCTCGAGGAATATCCAGGTCGATATTTTTCAGGTTATGGGTGCGTGCGCCGCGTATCTGGATTTCTTTAATCATGCTGTACTGGTTATTTATATGCTGCAAAGTAACGGCTAAGGATAACATATTCAGTTATCTCCAAATGAAATTAATGCCTATTATGGGTGTAGTGGAATGCCAGGCTCTTCAGTGGGTTGTCGCACTTCAGCTGGGCTTCTGAAACAGCTGTCTGTAGTAGTGAGTTAGTGGACCTGTTATTTAATGGAAAATGGTTGAAATAGCATTTGACTAGTAATATGCTGTTGCCTTAACTGCTTTAAAAAAGCACTTTTAACCGTGTTTTCAAATGCCCTGGAATTGATGTCTTGATGTCTGTCAGGCCCACCTGACTTGATTCAAAGAAAATTGTTACAAGTATTAGGCAAGACCTGTTCAATTGATATATATCAATATGGAGGCGGGGCAAAGGTAGTTAAATCAGAGTCAGGAGATGGGGGTTAAAATAATAAATAAATAAAGTCAGGGAGGCAAAAAAACTGGCTAATAAGAGGGTAAAAAAAGAAGCATTTTAACTATTGAGTACACCTCCCCAATATAGAGAAATGAAATTGTATAACCAATCAACAAGATATAAGAATATCTTTAATTAAGGGTACAGGAAAATGAAAAATCTAACTAAAACATTTGTTGCTTCAACTGTAGCATTAATGGCAGCAGGGTTATTCTCAGGTACAGCAAGTGCTGGAACAATAGTGGGTACCGCCCATGATTTATCGGGCAATGGGTACAGTGGCGGGGAAATTTGTGTAGTTTGCCACACACCACATAATTCAGACACATCTGTGAGTGATGCGCCCCTGTGGAATCATGCAATTACTGCAGAAACTTTCGTAATGTATTCTTCAGGTACTCTGGATGCAATTATTGATGGGCAGCCAACTGGCACATCTAAATTATGCCTGTCCTGTCATGATGGTGTTACCGCGATTGATAGCTTCGGTGGTAATGTAGGTACCGTTGTGATGACTAATGCTCAAAAGGCAGTTGGTATTGGTGGTGACATGACAAATGATCATCCAATTTCAATTACTTATGATGCTGCATTGTCAACAACTGATCCAGCCATACATAATCCTGATACTACTAATGTAACTATTGGTGCGGGTGGTGATAAAACCAGAAGTGGTACAGTGACTGATATGATGTTGTCTGGAGGTAAAGTTCAGTGTACTTCCTGCCATGATGTTCATAATAACTTTGTTGGCCCTGGCACAAATGACCAGCCATTCCTCAAAGTTAGTAAAGCTGGTAGTGCAATTTGCCTAACCTGTCATAATAAGTAAAATGTCCCGGTGGATCTTCCATGGTTCGTGGAAGATCCATTCAACGGGCTCAGTTTTCTGAGCACCACAATAACTGTCCAGCATCTAGAGAGGCGTATTGTGCGTTCAACAATACTAATAACCAAATTATTTCTATCGTCTTTTATTCTGTTAAGCATCCTTTCAGGGTGTGCTGGATTATCTGATAAAGATAAACAAAATGTTTTCTATCCCCCTTTACCCAGTCCCCCAAGAATTCAGTACCTGACCAGTTTTTCAGGCCCCAATGATCTAACAGCTGGTGACAGTGGTTTCAGTGATTTTATTCTGGGTGATGAATCTAAAGAGGCAGCGGTTATCAATAAGCCCTATGGTGTTGCCATTCAGGATGGTGTGCTTTATGTGGTCGACATCAGGGGGCCAGGGTATGCATTGTTTGATCTGAAAAAGAAAAAATTCGATATGATCTATGGGTCTTTCTCGGGGAAAATGAGAAAACCCATTAATATTGCCATCGATGCAGAGGGTAATAAGTATGTTACGGATACTATTCGTAGCCTTGTGCTGGTCTATGACAAAAAGAATGAGTTTGTAAAAGTTATCGGTGATGGTGAGATGTACAAGCCTTCTGACGTGCTTATCGCAGACAATAAATTATTTATTACCGATATTCAGAACCACCGTATCGTGGTGCTCGATAAAATCACCGATAAACAGCTTTACACCATTGGTAGTGTGGGCTCAAAGGAAGGTGAGTTATTTTATCCCACCAATCTGGCTTTAGGTCCTGATAATCATCTCTATGTCAGTGAAACCGGTAATTTCAGGGTGCAGAAATTCACCCTGGATGGCAAGTTCGTTAAAAGCTTCGGTAAAGTGGGTACAGGTATGGGGCAGTTTGCCCGTCCCAAGGGCGTCGCCGTTGACCATGATGGTCGATTACATGTGGTCGATGCGGCTTTTGAAAATGTCCAGGTAATCAACAACGAGGGGCAACTTATGATGTTTTATGGTGAACCCGGCTCTAATCGTGCCAATATTAACCTGCCCACCGATGTTGTCATCGATTATAAAAATGTCGATTATTTCCGCCAGTATGCCAAGCCCGGTTTTGAGATTGAATACATTATTCTGGTAGCCAGCCAGTTTGGCAGTAGTAAGGTAAATGTGTTTGGTTATGGCCGTATGAAAGGCATGGATTATACGGTTACAGAGACTGAAAAATAACGATAACAATGAGAATCGAAGATAGAAAAGATGACACCGGGAGGCAAAAAAAAATTTTCGGTCATTATTGTACTGGGAATATTAATATGGTTTTGTTTAAACATATCCAGTGCAATGGCCACAGAAATCAAAGCTTTTACGATTACCAATATCGAAAACGAGCTGGCCTTTCGCTATTTGTTTGACGAGCAAACCTTCTTTAATGCATCCGGCGAGAAAACGAAGCAGGATACCCGCCCTACCTTTCAGGAAGAATATCGAATAAACACGAACAGCTACGCATTTCATCCTAATTTGCTGAGTATGGAACTGGGTGGCAGCCTGTTATTTGATCAAAGTAGTGTCGAGACCCTGGATGATGAAAACAGTAATAATGAGGAGCTAACCGGGTTTAATGCACGGCTGGATTTTCTTGAACAGAAACCCTATCCGGTTAGCCTGTTTTACGACAAACAGAATCCGTCTGTCTCAGTTGGGCTGGGTGGTCGTTTTTTGCAGGAAAATATTAAGTATGGTGCTGACATGGCCTTGCTTCAACCGATATCACCGGTGCAAATTTCCCTTAATGCCTATCGGCAAACTACATCTGGCGAGGGCTTTGATCAGATCACCGATGATGAGCTTGAGCACTCGGAGGTGCGTTTCTTTTTCCCATATGGTGTAGGCAATCATGCGCAGATAACCTACCAGATCAATAACCGTGATTCGCGTAGTGGTAATCCTAATCTGGCAATTGAACCACGAACCACCAGCACAACATCCACCTATTTCGATTCAAAAAATCTTTTAGGAGAGAGCAACCAGGGACAGTTAGTCAATGTCATGTCTTACAATACCCAGGAGGAGTTTCCAAAGCGTGAGGAGTTGCGCATCAACCCCGTACTTAACTGGCAACATAGCTCTAAATTAGCCTCCTTTTATCGTCTTATTTATAATGATTCTGAAGAGGGAACCGTCGAAATTACACAGAAAAGCGCTAATGGCGGTATCGGTTATAGTGGCTCAAATTACAATGCCAGTATGGATATACAGGCTGAAGACAATCAATCCACTAATCTCGATTACCAGGGCGCTGGTATCAACTATTTGATTAGTCATAACCAGTTGACGTCTATCGGCAAGATAAAGTTGAGCTACAACGGTGGGTTGGCCTATCGAGACCAGGTATCAGATGATACTCCGTTTAGAATATTTGGTGAAGAGCAAGAGATGAATGGAACGACTCCAGTTACACTAAACCGGGATTTTATTATTACTGATGATAGCAATTTCCCGATCGAGGTCTGGAATACTGGGCGCACCCAGATATATTCAGAGGGCCTGGATTACGAGGTTCAGGTGGTAGGCTCACAAACCCAAATTCAGCGGCTGGTAAACAGTAATATAGCCGACGGGCAGATTGTACTGGTTGATTACACCTACAAAACCGGGGGCACGTTTGCGCTTGATCTGAGCAATAATAATTATCAGATTATCTGGGATCCTTCACGATTTTATGGAATGTATGTACGCTACCGTGAATCAAATCAAAAATTACGCGAGGGTTCTTCGAGCAATCCGTTAAACTCAATTAATAGCTTAACTTATGGTATTCGTGCAGACAGGCCATTGCTTAACGGTATAAATTTTGGCGGTGAGGCCTATTTCGAAGACCACGAAGAAGACATTAATTCCTACACCCAGTTAAATTATAATGCCTATATTGAACTGCCTCTTCCCCGCTTAACCAGCCTTCGGCTGTCGGGGCGTCGTCAGGAAACCATTAATGAAGAGTTGGTCGATGAGGATGGAAATGTTGACCCAAATACGGCTGGAAATATTGACCTGACGGCTTATATTATGCGAATACGATCCCGACCCTGGCTTAGAACCCAGCTGACTTTTGAGTCCAGTTACGAAACAGATACCGGTGGAATACAGGACCGAACCCAGAAAATTCAGCGTATGCAATTAAGCTGGTCCTATCGCCAGCTAAGTCTTGTAACCGATGCCCATTTTTCCTCTGAAGAGCAGGATGATGTGGTTCGAGAACGCTGGGCAATCAAATTTATTTTACGCAGGGTGTTCTAAGGGGCTTATTATGATTAATAAAATTATTCACATCATCCTGCTTATTGCTACCACGGTCTTTGTTAGCACCTGCGCCAATATGGAAACTAAACAAAGTAGTAACCACCTAAGGCCCGTCTGGCCTGCACCTCCGGCGAGTGCACGAATAAGTCTCGAACAGGTTTTTTCCACCCCGCAGGAGCTTGGGATTGATCGAAGCTTCTGGCAATGGCTTGGGGATATTGTGTTTGGTGAGGATGAATTTCGCATGATTCGTCCCATGGCGGTGCTTACCGTCGGTGAGAATTTGATCTATGTGGCTGATCCAGGGGCGCGTGGTGTGCATCGCTTTGATACCCGAGACAACTCTTATCGTTTAATTCAGGGTAAGGATAAACGTGAACTGCCTTCACCGGTTGCCCTGGCCACCGATGCAAAAGGCAATGTGTTTATTAGTGACTCTAAACTGGCGCAATTACTGGTGATTCGAAATAATAGTGATCATGCGGTTGTGTTTAAACTGGATACTGCGCTACAACAACCAACTGGGCTTGCGATTGATACAAAAAAGGGCGAGTTATTTCTGGTCGACACTCGTCTACACCAGATACTAAAATTTAATCGTTATGGGAAACTCAAAAAACGCATCGGAAAACGCGGTACTAAAGCGGGTGAATTTAACTACCCAACATTGATCTGGAAAAATAAAGACAGCCTGCTAGTTACCGACTCGTTAAATTTTCGTATCCAGTTATTTGACCTGAATGGGAAATACCAAAGCAGTTTTGGTAAGGCAGGTCAGTCCAGTGGTAATCAGTCCCGACCCAAGGGGGTTGCCATGGATAAACAGGGGCATATTTATATTGTGGATGCCCTGCTAAATAATATTCAGTTATTTGATAATAAAGGGCGATTTTTAATGACCGTTGGTGAGCAGGGCCAGAGGCCCGGCCAGTTCTGGTTGCCAAGTGGCATTCATATCAGCCCACAACAAAAAATTTATGTAGCAGATTCCTATAATCGACGTGTTCAGGTATTTAGCTATATTGGGAAGGAATTATGAAAACAATCTATTCATTACGAAGCTTGCTTCAAATACCCGTATTCCTGTTAGCAGTATATAGTCCGGGAATATATTCCGGTGTGGCTGATACTAAACATAATTTATCCGTATCCGGGCCAGGCAGTATCAAAGCCAGCAGTGAGCAGCAAATCTGCGTGTTCTGCCATACACCCCATAATTCAGCCGCCATGAATCCGTTATGGAATCATGCCTCTTCGGGTAGTGTGTACACGCCTTATTCAAGTACCACTATTTTTGCTTCACCTGGTCAGCCAACAGGCGCTTCGATGCTGTGTCTGAGTTGCCATGATGGCACCGTTGCACTGGGTAATGTGCTGAGTAAGTCAACACCGATCAATATGGCAGGTGGTGTCACCACTATGCCATCCGGGAAAACTCACCTGGGTACAGATCTGTCCGATGATCACCCGGTTTCTTTTGCCTATACCTCCGGTCTGGCTTCACAAAGGGGTGAGCTGGTAAACCCATCCACTCTCACTGGTCCGGTAAAACTGGACAATAGTGGGCAGATGCAATGTACCAGTTGTCACGATCCGCATAATGATGCTAATGGAAAATTTCTGGTAATGAACAATACGGCCTCATCCCTGTGCCAGGTCTGTCATATTAAAAATTTCTGGGACCAGACATCACACAGCACCTCATCGGCCACCTGGAATGGGGGCAATCCCGATCCCTGGCCCCATACCGATGCAACAAGTGTTGCGGGTAATGCCTGCGAAAACTGCCATACACCCCATAATGCGGGTAGCCAGTCACGTATTCTTAATTATGCGGTGGAGGAAAATAATTGCCTGAGTTGTCATAATGGCAATGTTGCAAACCATGATATAGAAGCAGAGTTTAATAAATTTGCCCGTCACCCAATAGGCAATACGACCGATGTCCACGATCCGGCTGAAGGGGCGGTGGTGAATAGTCGCCACGTAGAATGTGTAGATTGCCACAACCCCCATGCGGCTAACAGCGCCAACCCACTTAATGGGGTGCGGGGAATAAACCAGCTAGGTAGTGAAGTTAGCCAGGTGAACAATGTGCAGGAGCTTTGTTATCGATGTCACGGAGACAGTAACAATAAGCCAGCGGCGCGTACCGCCAGGCAGATTGGACAAACCAATGTTCGGCTGGAATTTGACACATCCAATCCATCTTATCACCCCATAGCGGGTAGTGGTAAAAACCCGAATGTGCCAAGTCTAATACCACCACTGACCACCAGCAGTACCATTAGCTGTTTAGATTGCCATAATAATGACAATGGTCCAGGTGCCGGTGGGAATGGGCCTAATGGTCCCCATGGGTCTACCCATGAACCCATCCTGGAGCGGCAATACCTGACGCAGGACCCAACCCCTGAAAGCGCATCCAGTTATGCCCTGTGTTACAAGTGCCATGATCGCAACAGTATTCTTGGTAACCAGAGTTTTTCTCGTCACAGCCTGCACATTACAGGTATGGGTGGTATGGGCGGCGGTGGCATGGGAGGAATGCATAATTTAAGCACCCCCTGTAATGTCTGTCATGATCCCCATGGTATTAGCTCAACCCAGGGTAATAGCACTAATAACAGCAAACTGATTAATTTTAATACCTCAGTTGTTTCCCCCAGCTCATCGGGTGCTTTACGTTTTGAATCCACCGGCACCTTCTCCGGACGTTGTTACCTGAGTTGTCACGGCATGAACCATAATCCTAAAAGCTATCCTGGCGGTATGGGTGGTGGTGGAGGCGGCGGTGGAGGCATGGGTGGCATGTGATAATGAAGCAATGGTTATTTAGTGTTTTTATGTCATGTTTTGTGATGACGATTGTTCATGGTCAGGCTGTGGCCAAAGAAAACAAAATCATAAAAAAAAATTTAAATAAGTTACTTAATATTGATGAAATACCTCGGGCTCTGAGCGAAACAGGATTAAGCAGAGATAAGATCCCCAGTCCCCACTGGATTGATAAGGCCTGCAGAGTGTGTCATTTAAAGCCAAAGGGTAAAGCATCAGTAAAAAACTTACGCAAAAAAAATATTAATGATACCTGTTTAAGTTGTCATGATGCAGAATATGATCATCGCTATATTCATCCTATTGATATTCGACCTTCTAAAGACATGCTGAAGCGCATGAATACGTCTTATAAAGCATCACTAAAAAAGACATCGGGTAAAATAAGTTGCCTGAGTTGTCATGATATCTCCCTGCAATGTGAAGGTTCAAAAAGTTCACATAAGATGACTAACCCAATGTTTTTTCGTAAGGGGCCTTTTAAAACACGTAGTCAACCCTGTTATTTTTGTCATGATAAAGAACAGTATGAACGACTTAATCCCCATGAACAGATTAATGAGCGTGGTGAATTAAGAGCGGAGAAATGTCGCATATGCCATGTTGACTCACTGAAAGAATTACGTAATGCAAAAGACATTGATCAGCTGGAATTTATTACCAGTGAGTCATTAGAAACCCTGTGTTGGGGCTGTCACAAATGGGTTCCTCATCCAGGTGGTCAGTTTACTTTTTTTAAGCAGGGGAGTGGCCCTGATCATCTGGTTAAACCCAGTGAGTTAATTAAAAGCAGGCTGGATGAAATGACTGAAAAAAAGAATATTGATTTTCCATTAGAGCCCATCACTGGAAGAGTATTCTGTGGAACCTGCCACAACGCACATGAGAAAGGCGTGATTAAGAATAAGGCAAATGCAAAAGGCGCTGGAAGTAAGCGGCGACTGAGGGATCAGGAAATTTGTAAGTACTGTCATTTTAAATAAGTGCTTTAAATTAATTATTACACTGCTGTCCCGTTAAAAGAAACTATATTCTGTTTAAGCCTCACTGTGGTGTGCTTAAAGATTATTTCACTCTGATCGAGGCATGAGTTGGGTATACCTGTATAAGACACGCCGTAAAACCATCCCTGGTGGCTCGGCACCCGCGTCCATGCGGGTGACGGTCTTATACAGGTATACCCAACTCATGCCACTAGTGGTTAACGGGGCAGCAGTGTAATAATGTAAAAGTTTAGAGCTTAAGGAGGAGTTGACCTATTAAGCAACTGTTTGCAGTTGGTTAAAATATCAGTTATTTCATCAGGTTTTTCCATATCAATCATTGAGGTAAAACGCCTGATATCAGAGAGTGTTTGTTTCTCCTGGTTAAACCAGTTAAGCGCTATCCTGGAAACCTCATGTTCAACATAAACATCAAACTTGAAAG
>Ga0316207_10002952_pt1 | contig 16514 bp, 9 predicted proteins | sample 6weekpyrite_MG_FD_204943 | JGI IMG/M metagenome (GOLD analysis project Ga0316207, IMG submission 204943) | Microbial mat bacterial communities from mineral coupon in-situ incubated in ocean water Damariscotta River, Maine, United States -... | ecosystem: Environmental > Aquatic > Marine >...
AAGAAGACCAGCCAACGGGTGTTCCGTCACTATTTAATACCTGTATACCCAATGACTTTTTACCCGGCGTCATCCCCTTGTTAAGCACTTCAAATAATACCGGGTAAAACCACTCAATCAGGAAAAAACCAATTAACATCAGGCCGGTTCCAAAGTCCCCCATAAAACTGAGGAAAATAGCCAGTACAAAATAAATGCCTCCACGCACAAGTGTATCAACAATCCACGCAACACTACGTGGCCACACACCCGCTAAGCGCAGGTGTATATCGACACCTTCCGGGGTTTGTACGGTATTTAGAGAATCAAGCAGGTTAGATTCCATTATCGAATAATATCCCTGTTTTATTTTTAGAAAATTCAGTGTTTAACTGAAAACAAGCATATTTTCTATAATTATTATGCAAATCAGCGGCTTATACATTGTTTCTTGCGTGTATTTATAACATGCAACTGTTGATAGATAAACATCTATAGCTCATCTTTTGCAAAATAGCCCCATTGTGACAGCTGATGGAAGTGCATGTGTAAACTATATACCAGCCATACAACGTCAGGCTACCAGCCCCTGCCACCGCTACCAGTGATTTCAGGGAGACAGCTAACTGGCACCCATTTGCCGGTAAAACTTTGAATTTTCAACTATATTTAGTCAAAACAATATTAATTAATCATGCTGATAAGAATCTTTCCTGTGCTTTTTGGACAGGTCTTTTTGACATGCACCAACGGGGCTATAGTGATGCTAGAACGAATAAGACCAATACTTTATAGCTGGATCTCCTGATCAACAATGTTATGCATGCAAAATCGCCTGAGAGCTAAAACCAGGCTCAGCTATCCACTTAACGGCACAAATAAGCAAAGACGGATACATTTTTAAAGTATCAGATTCATACCTGAGCTTAGCAAAGCGATTAGTCGACGAGTGATAGTCAAGTAACACATATTGAGTTAACAGGCGAAAGCCCAAAGGATGCAAGTTTGAAAAAGTCTTTTTCAATAAGACACTATGCCATGGGGTTCACTATCCTCATAATCGCACTTTTTACTTTTTTCAGTATTCTTACCTACAATGAAGTTTCAAATCTACAACGAGGTATAGAAGAGTCTAATAACAAAATTGCGACTGAAGAATTACTGTCTACATTAAGAGATGCTGAACTTGATATCATTGGCCATGCCAGAGACTTTGCTGTATGGCAAGAAGTCGCACAACAGATTAATAACCCACTTTATTATGCTTACTGGCGTGAACATCGATCTCTAGACGCTGGCATTTTGCCCAAATATGTCCTTGATAGCAGCATCTACAATAGTAGTGGACAAGTACTTTCCAAACTTGACGACACAACTTTACCTCTGGTTATAGATACAGAAAACTACGCATCCTATATTAAAATCAGTAATAAGAAACCTGAAATAATTGTGTTTAGTGAAGTGTACGACAAGGTTAAAGCGCCAACGATTATTGGCTATATCGGCATCAGAGCCAACCTGATGCCTGAGCTTATAGAAACACGCCAGTATAACTATATTGACAGAAAATCAATTCGTTTAAATATTACTCATAGTAAGGATCTGGCAGTATCCGATTTAATTAAGTACCTGGAGTTTAATTTACGCCCGAATACCATGATTGATGAAATCATGAATATAGCCGTGGGTATGCTCTCCAGAATGTCATTAATTATTGGCATACCTACACTTTTACTCTATCCGCTTGTATCATATTTAATAGCGCGTCCCTTAAGAAAAATCTCACAACATATCGATCACCTTAAAAACAATACCGTCAATGAAGAACCGCCAGATCTGCGTAGCTTTCTAACCGTATCCGAGCTGGAAAAAGTTAATGATTCACTTAATGAATACCATAAGAATCTATTTGATGTACACAGTAGTCTGGATGATAAAAACAAAGAACTTTGGACACTTGCCCACCATGATTCCTTAACCGGTGCACTAAATCGTCGCGCATTTGATGATCACTGGAGAAACATACAGGAAATGTTCTCAGGTGGACGACTAGAAGTTTGCCTGGCCATTTTTGATGTCAATAGTTTTAAAGCATTTAATGATAGCTACGGGCACCAGATAGGTGACGAGGTACTCAAGGGAATATCGCAATCTATTATGGAAGTATTAAGAAAAGGTGAAAAACTATACCGCCTTGGTGGTGATGAGTTTGCATGTGTCTTTGTTGACTGTTCCAGACAAGACGCTCTGTTAATTGCTAAACGATGTGAGAAAGCGGTCGCAGGCTTTCCTTTTTCAGAAAAAGGCATTCTTGAACCTGTACGAATCAGTATTGGTTTATCCTATGCAGGCCAGGGCAAAGAAGAAGACCTTAGTGCATTACAATGGCAGGCAGATATTGCCATGTATTCCGCTAAGCAGCCGGGCAAGTCCCATATTGCATTTTATAATGACAGTATGAAACAGGGAGTCAAAGGCGTATTTTCCAGCTGGATCAATAACATTGTTTATGAAGCTATTACCGATGGTACAGGCATATCAATTCACTACCAGCCAATTGTGACCCTCGACAGCCTACGACCTGAATACTATGAAGCACTCATTAGAATAAAACGCGATGATAAAACGGTGATGCCGGGTGACATATTCCAGCTCGTAGAAGCACGTCGCCTGGAAATAGAAATGGATTTGGCGATTTTAAAACAGATTCTCAACGACCTTGAAAATGATATTATCCCACATAGTACAGGCATCTCCGTTAATGTCTCCGGTAAGTCTATTATTAACCAGGACATTATCAGGCAACTGGAGAAGTTCAGTCAGTTTATAAAAACATACCGACTGGTACTTGAAGTTACCGAGACTGCGCTCATCACACAAATAGATGAAGCCGCTGAAAATTTAAGCCACTTACGTAAATTAGGATTTATGATCGCACTCGATGATTTTGGTAGCGGCTATTCATCTGTTCGCTACCTGGCAACAATGCCAGTGGATATTGTTAAATTTGATATCACCCTGATACGCAGCCTTGAAGATAAAAGCCAGAAAACAATTGTTAAACACCTGGCAAGCATGATATCTGAAACAGGTCATAAACTTGTCGCAGAGGGCATAGAGACCAATGAACTTCTGCAGAAAGTAACTGAGCTAAACTTTGCATATGGGCAGGGGTACTTATTTGGAAAACCTGTAGCAAGGCCTGTAATTGACCTTGAAAACCAGGAATTTATGAGTGACCAGGGTTAACTAATGCGAGATGCGGCTGACTTAAAAAGCCTAAGGCAAATGAACGCAGCAACAAAAATGCGCTGTACACCGCAGGTGTACAGTAAAAAATAATTTACGTTTATTTACGTTCATTTGCATTTTCTTTTTAGTGACAACAGGCCAGTACAAGACTGATTATGCCTGACCCGTATATAAGCTTTAAATGACCCTAGAGCGTTTTTAAGTACTCAATCAGATCCCAACGCTGCTCTTCAGTCAATGGAGTAAGCGTCTGCCCATTACTCAAAGCCGTATTACCTGCCGCATATTCATGCCCGGTGTTAAAGTTACCTTCGATTGAAGTATCGTAAACAAAGCCGTCGTAACCTTCGTAGACAAAACCTACTCGCTTGGCGTCGAATCTCCTGCTACCAACAACAAATTTATCAGGACGATATTTTCCCTTAGCAGGATCTTCTTTTTTCTTCTTAGGTAATAATAAATCATAAAGCGTAGGCACTGAGCCATTATGCAAATAAGGCGCAGTCGCCCAGATACCATTTAATGAGCGTGCTTTATATGCGGTAAGAGAGGCATATGGCTGGGCTGTTGTATCAGGATTATAATCACCGACTTTAATACTGGGTTTTATGTCATTATTAAAAAGCGACATCCCCAATGTATAAAACCAGTCAGCCCAACGACGAATAAAGATTTTATCTGCGTCGGGCGTGCCAACAACACCCTTTGTCGCAGCGGTGAGTATTTGTGCAACCGGCGCAGTGTCTTCCATAATAACATCGCCTACGCCATCTACAGACTGATAAGTATGTTTGAAATTACCTGACTTGCCGGTATATGTCACACTATTAGTGACCATAGCAGGGTCAGTGCCAACCACCTTAACATCAGACATTTTAGCAATCACTTTACGATGGTAGTTATCCCGCTCTACTACCTCATGGCAAGACAGGCAATACTGCATATAAATAAGCTCACCCCTGGCGACCTTTTCTGGATCATGCTTGCCAAGTATATTTTCAGGCCACTGTGGTGACATTAAATTTTTTAAATGCGCTTCAAGGCGCTCCAGGTTAACCAGGTTAATCGAAGATTCAAAATCAAGATAAGGTTTCGTTCGTTTCTGACTCGTGAAAAATTCACCCAGACTACGCTGCCCACTAATTAGCGCGCCAAGATTAAATCCGCCGGTTTTAGCCGTCCAGTCCAGCTTACCAAAGACACCGATTACCTCTCCAGCATTCCTGCCCAATGGTCCTACACCCGCATTAGCCGCAAGCGCGTTCCATTGCACATAATCAGCTTGAGCTATATCCCATAAAAATGGATAACTGACGGGCGCATCGGGTTCATTGAAAAAAGCCTGTTGAATGGGTTCTAACTGTTCTAACGTCAAACCTGGGAAATCACCTTCATCAGAGAGCAACCGATCAATAATGGTTACAAAACCCTGGTCACCGATAACCGTTTTATCTACGCCCGCAAGGACAGCATCGACCTGCTTTTCCTTAAGTATACGTTCGCCATTTTTGTCAGTGACTGTCAATAAGGTACTCTTAGCCTGTGGCTTATTTAACACATGCTTGAGTACTCGATTATAAATACGACCAAAAGCATCCAGTCGTGCATAACCATAATCAACATGGCTCAGGTTAACCAGATTATACTGATTTATGGTTTTTATCCAATTAGCCAAATCCAGCTTAACTTCACCTTCATCAGAATAGTCACTACCAGACTCAATCACTTTTTGTGAGAAGCGATTAAGTTTATCTTCATCTTGAAAGGTAACCTTCATGGCCTTTTCAAGCTCAGTTAAAAAGCCAACCATATCTGCCATAGCAGGCCCACCATCAATACGAATAGCGGTTAACTGGTCGGTTTTATTCGATTTGAAATTAATCTGTGATGTATGACAGGCGGCGCAGGTATAACCGATATAGTCTTTGCCTTTATAGGTATCTTTCACAAAGCCGACAGGTAAAGCATCTGGGTTAAAAAATGTTTCTTTCTGTGGAAGATAACGGAATTTATCGATATTCAAATCAGAACGAAATAGTTCGTCTGAATTAGATTGCTCAAGCGCAATAAAAAAGTCATAGGGTAGAAGAACCGAGCCCTGGGTTGTATTGTAATACCATAGACTGTCTGAGGGGCCCCATCCCTGATCGAGATAGATTGGAGTTGAGTAAGACTCTCCAAAGGCCCCATCGTTAATAGCGATAGCGCCTCGATCAGGGTCATTATCAAGATGCTGATAGATTTTACCGGCTGCAAATGTAATCGCAATACTCACCAGAAACCAGATAATAAACAAATAGATAAACCTGCGATGACTACCCAGGTAGCTGAGGAAGTTTGAGAAGTATTTTCTTAGCATATGACCATACACCTTTATTACATCTTATTTTATGATTTTTATTATATAAATATGAACAGATAAGCTAATCCCGGCAATCATCACCCACGATAGATCAATTGATCTGATTGACTTATTTTAGACTTTAGAAGGGTACGGCGTAATCTAAGCCTGAAACTTTGAAGCAGCTGTCCATAACTTTAGTTAATTTAATACATTAGTAACTATAGGAAATGATTACATTATAATTATAAACTATACTCACACAAGCCTTAATACAATGAACTATATAGGTATAAATGTCAAAGTCTGACATGTTTCATCAATCCGCAGTCTGTAAACCAGGCATGTATCTCTATCGCACACTAGATTATATAGAGTACTTTATGAATAGCAGAATAGTATCCCAGTAGTATTCCTGTTACAGCTATTATATTATGAGCTAAATAGAACGTCCCTTGAACTCGCGCTTCAATATGCTCATAACGACATCATCATGCCACTCATTATTAACAAAACCATTTTCCCTTAACCGACCTTCTTCAACAAACCCCGACTGCTTATAACTGTTGATTGCCCTGACATTATAATCAAGTACCAGCAAATCTATTTTATGTAAATCCAGGGTATTAAAAGCATAATCGAGGACGGTATGGGTAATCTCCTGACCATAAGCTTTACCCCAGTTTTCCTTGTTATAAATTCCCACAGCATACCGAGCATGCCTGTCATCTTCACAGATACTGTGTATAAAAGTGACACCAATGATCGACTCACCTTTAAATATATGCCAGTAGTTATCCCTTCTAAGTGAAGATTCAAATGACTTATTAAATTTTTCATCACTATCAAAAATTGTATCATCAGGAGACTTACCCACCATATAATAAAAATCATCACAGGGCCTGACATTACGTAAGGTCCTGTAATCTTCTCGCGAAGGTTTTTTATAAATAAAGTTTTTACTTTTTAGCATACGCGAAAGCATAGCACCAAATTTAATCCAGGGGCAAGCCGCCCTGCTCTTTGACTTCTAGACGATTAAGATATAGATAAAACAGGTAACTTAATTGATACCTCATTTGATGAAATTGTACAATAATGAGATTAAGGCAAGTGAATTACGACCGATATTATTTTTCAATACAGATGAGTGTTCCAGGAACCAGCACGCAATCCGAATCACCAACACTTGCACAGGAAACACTCAAAACTATCGCTAGTGCGACAACTGGGATTCTTATAGATGGAATATTCATAATAGCCCCCTGGCCTCTATCTAGAGGATAAAAAGGATGAAGACTCAGCTGACAGACTTTCTGCGGTCACTTTCCCCATGCTGTTTTTTCCGGTGAAAAAGCCCAGATTATATTCTAAATAAAGTAACTGGCGCATAAGTCTGGGCATTTTAAACGCAAAATATCTAATTTATTGATTTCTCAAAATTAGCACACAGCTGCCCCGCTAATAAAGATAGTGACTGGATATAAACCTTGTATAGCAAGAGCTAATCAAATTACCCTTATTCCCAGATCATGTCTCCACGAATTAACGGAACAGCAGTAATACTTTTATTTACAAACTCAATCGATTTATACCGTATATCGATGAGCGCTAAACACACTATCTATTTGATGTGAACTTCTCAATTTTTGAGCTTATATCTGAAACATGTAACTTAAGCCGCGCAATGTCAGAAGAGTAAGTTCGGGTCAGTATGCTTAGACCTGCCCTTATTAAATTAAAGCAGACCGAGGAAGCACTCCAGATTAACATCGCAAATAAGACGATTGATGCCGCAAATGCGCCACTTTCCCTGAGCACTACAGGCTTTTCATTGAGTTCAGCGAAATTAGTCCTGGACAACTCAGATGTCAGATAATTAACCAGTACATTTTCATCGGGCCTTGAAAAGAAGGTGAATATTTCAATGACAATTGCACCCGCCACTACTACACCGGCAGCCAGTAGTGTTAGACCTACGTATTTTAGCAACTCCGATTGCTGGATATCCTGTTCATTCATATAACGCATATACCTTTTTTAACATAATAATAGAAGCGTCCCATATTACCCCACTCTATATTACCCCATCCTATATTAACCCTGCACGGATAATATCACAGGCTTTAATAACATGGATCTGTATCTTCATATAGCCAGACCGGTGATACAGATTGAAGTTTATTATCTTTATTAAACTTGAGTCCCAACTAGCCTACCCAGGTACAACCGTTTTTGATATAGCCTGGTTGATCTGAATATTTTGATGATAAGGCAATAATTTCTTCTCTATTCAGTGCCAGGGCAGCTTCAGGTAAAACCGCCATTAGCTGTTTTCGAGTTTCATCTAACTCATATATCTGTTGTTCCTGATAGGCCATGGTAACAGCGCTATCAAACCTGCTAAAAAACCAGAAAAGATTGCTAGCCACTATAAGCAGCAATAAAACAGCGATTATCCACTTCATATACAACGATATCCACAGCCTGAACAGCTGCTTTAATTTGAATCAAACCATTAAACCTCATACACCAGTAGCTTACTCTGTTTTTTAGAAACAGGCTATTAGCTGTGCTCTTATTTCCACTCTGTTTTACCATTCAATGTCACCTTATCATTATTGACAAGCGCATTATATATTCCTGTCGCTTCACTCGCCGCCTTGGCTTCATCCCCTTTATACACGCTATCTTTTGCATATTCCCTGATTCGTTTTTTCATTGAATTCCATGACTCAAACTCCTGAGGTGCGGGTACACCCAGTATCAGGTTCGCACGACCAACCCCTATCCCAGCAATTACATTTGAACTAAACGCTTTAACGGCCTCACTACGGCCACTTCGTTTTCGCTCATCATTCACAGCAAGTTTTATAAGATCCTTCTCCACCACTGCCTGCCCATCTACAACATACTTATCTACCGGGTACTTATCGATATGCCTGCTGTTATTGACACTTTCACTGACATTGAGTAACTTTTTCGGCTTTTTATTTTTATCTTCTGTCCGAGTATATCCGACGATACTTGCCTCAGTTTTTAATTCTGAAGGAACCAGTGCTTCTTCTTTAATGACCTGTTTCTTAACGTCCTTGTGAGGATCACTCCCCTTGTCTAACTCTGCAATTAAATCAGTCCTTAGTGAACGCCCATAAACAGCCTGAACCTTATATTCAATGATGCGTTTATTATCACAAACTTCAGTTTTGATGGGGGCTTCAACTCCTTTTAAATGACTATCAACATCATTATTATTTGCCCAGCGTGTTAAAGGCGTCAGATTCTTCCAGGTGTTGCCAGGCCCATGCAAATTTTCATTAAGCAAATGCCCCATGATATAAAAACTACCTTTACCGCTGGGTGTTTTACGTTGATTCAACTTTGAATAATGCGCACCATGTGGTACCGTAGGTCGGCTACCTTTTGGTCCATTGGCAGTTAATCTGGGTACAAACATCGAAGTTCCGTAACCAGCTGCAGTAAGCCCGCCATACACTGGAGGAGATGAGACAGGATCACTTCCCTGCCCTTCCATTAACACAGCAGTATACTCGGCTAAAAGTGCAAGTTTCTTATCAAAATCAGCAGACTGGGTATCCTGCTTACCCTGATCTGCATTAGATTTAGTCAATGCTTTTGAAAGGGTAACCAGTTCATTAAACGTAGTGGTTGCTTTAGATTTAGCCGTCTGTTTTTTCGTTTTCTCAGGGTCGGAATCAGCGATCACTATGCCTGCTAGAAAAGCAGCATAATCCTTGGGCTTACTAGCAACCATAAATTTCAGGCTGTTTTTACTGCCCGAAGTGTATAAGGTATGCGACTGACCACTTTTTGTTTTAAATGGTTTCTTTTTCTTCCACCACTCTTTAATCGCCTGCATACCACTTTTTATTTTATCGACAAAGGCCTTAACCGCATCAACTACTTTCCCGACTAACCAGCCTACCGCCTCTTCTACCTTGCAGCGTATTTTCGCCAGAATCTCCTGTATCTTCTCAGCAATATTACCCAGCCCTGCCTGATTAGCGAGAAAGCCAATAACTATAGGTATAGCGGCGACCAGTGCATTCTCAAGGAATTTAGCTGCCGACTCAATGGCACCTGCAGCTAAGTCTGCAACTCCATTAAGCACTGTATTAACAATTTCAAGCATGGCTTTGAGGTATTGCATAAATGACTCAATAGCCTTGTATATTGCAATCACCGCATTTATGACGGGCATAATGCCAGTCACATCTAACAGACTTAGAAGCCAACGAGTTGCCCAAGCAATAATCTTTTCATTGATCCAGCCAATTACACCATCCAGCACCATATTCCAGAGTTCACTGAGCTTTTCCTTAAGCTTTTCCCATAACGCCCCCGGTCCTGAATTAATAACCAGCTTAATCCATTCCAGTGCGCCGCTGGCATATTCGATCATACCTTTAAGTTTATCGACTTTATCCTGACCAATTTTCTCCGCCAGTTTTTTCCAGACCAGTTCAATCGTCAGGCCCAGCACATCCATAACAAAGGTAAAGATGGATTTCAGACTAAAATCTGTAGGCGGTGTCAGGCCTGAATCCTTAACCGCACCAAACAGCCAGTCCATTGCGCCTTTAAGTAGATGAGTAAGAATATTGCCAAAGAAGTTAGTAAAGCCGAGCTTCATTGCGCGCAGGATATTAATCAGGAAGTCTATTGGAGCTGCGATAATTGCGCCCAGAGCCTGTGAAGCCTTAACAATAATATTCGTAATTAACTTGGGCGGTAGATTAAAGATTCTGAGTATGGCCTTAAATAAAGTCCACAATGCGCCAAATAAATTACCATCTTTAAATACCTGTTGAAGAATTAACAGGCCGGTTTGTTTTATCTTTTTCCAGGCATCTTTAACTGCAAGCAGCTGTTTAAAGAATGGTATACGCCCCAGAATCTGATTTATAATAAAATCTTTGAGTGGGTCACGGATACATTTTGGAATTGCTTTCCAGATTCTACCCAGTATAAACTTAGGCAGCTTAACCATCAGGTTCAAGATCGTATCGGCAACACCTTTTAGGGCATCGAGTACCGGTTCAATAAACTTGGCCATCTTCACAAGGCCATTTCCGAGTGAATCGAACAGGCCTTTAACGGTCACCTTCGCCCAGTTGGATAAGCTGGTAATTGCGGTCTCCACCCAACTTAATAATCGTGCGATATGCTTGAGAATACTGTTTTCACGTAGACCTGCTATAAAGCCGGTAAAAATTGAAGCCAATCCGCTTATTTTATCACCCAGCCAGACCCCCGCAGCGCTGATACTATCTCGTACCGATTTCACAGTTTTAATCACAGCTGGTAGAATAGTTTCACGTAAACTAATCTGTTTATCCGCGACACCAGCACCATCATCGCCCATGGCCTGTCCCATGGCTTCAGATTTTTTCAGCCATCCCTGTACCGTTTCACGCAGATTCATTATGGCTTTAAGTGGGAGTATTTTCTTAACCTTCTCGAAAATTTTCTTCGCCGGTTTAATAACCGGGTTCATCACTTTTTTGACCTTTTCCCAGGCGAACTGAGCCTTGTCCTTAATCCAGCCCATTACACCACCTTCACTATTCCCCCCTCCACCACCACTACTGCTGCTACTGCTGCTGTTCAATTTTAGTACGCCTTTCAACCAGTTCCAGGCTCTTTTTCCATAATCACGTACAGGTTTAGTCCACTCCCATATTTTTTTACCAAGGTTTTTAATCTTCACCCAGATATCATTTGCGGCCTCCTTTAGCCATGCAAATACATCTTTGCCATAGTTATTCCATAGATTAGTGAAAAACTCACCAATGGGTTTAAAAAATTTCTTGATAGCCTCCCAGGCATCACCCGCTGCTTCACCTATGGTCTTTTTCAGGCGTTTAACCGCAGCAAATAATGGTTTACAATCACCAGCTGCCAAAGCAATCACAATTTCTTTTGCAGTTTTAGCCATTTTTACAAAACTGGTAAAGAAATTACTCAGAACATCTTTACCACGTTTTAGTCCATTAAAAATAGAACTGACCGTTTTTGTTATGATTTCTTCTAAATAACCAACAATTCCTTTTCTAGAAACAGTTCTAACAAAATTATAAAACGCTTTCGGTGCTACTTTTTTTAGAATTTTCCATGCTTTACCTTTAAGCCAGGACGTTAAACTCCATCGCTGAGCTTTGGTTTCTGAACGTGAGACCTGCTCAGTCTCATCCTCTTTCTGGTCAGTCGCCTGTTGCTGTTGAGCAACATGAGTTAACTCATGCGCCAGTAGACGCCGACCATCATCTGAATTTGCATCGAAGCGTCCACTACCAAAGAAAATATCATTACCCACAGTAAAGGCTTTGGCTTCAATATCGCGACTCATCTCGGATGAATCTTTATCCGTATGTATGCGAACCGCAGAAAAATCCCGGCCAAACCGACTTTCCATATCCGCAAGCACAGCATCCGGTAAACGTTCACCCTGGCCACGTTTCGCATTAATTCTGTTTTCTACCTTAGAAGATTCAGGCGCAGCAGTTTCTGCTTCTGCAACTGAACCCGAATCAGGGGAGTCATCATCTGACATACGCTGGATAGCATCTTCCCCAGGTTTTAAACTGGCACGATGAATTTCCTGCTCACCGGGCTTAAGGGAATCACGGGAAACCACCCGCGCAATGGCACGAGTAACTGGTGTAATACCGGGCTTCAAACTGGCGCGATTGATTTTTCGATCAGCATTCTCAGACTGATTATCTGATGATCGCTGCACTGGCATGCGCATCACATTATCAGCAACCTGATCTGCTTCTTTCTCGTGAGGGTCTTCTGGAGCACTTACATTTAGCTTTGCCTGTAAATAGGCTGGAGCGGCGTCTGTCTCTTTTCTATTTAACTTTCGTTTTGCCTGTTTGCGCTGCGCGGCCTCCGAACGGGAAACTTCAGATTTCTGTACCTGTTTAGCCTGAGCCTGCGCCTGCGCCGCCATTCTTAATCAGGCCTCATACGGGTGTCAGTTTGAAAGGCTTAAAAAAAACACAGGGCTTAAACACGTTCATTTGCGGCTCTTTTTTCAGCAAGATAAATTTGCTCATTATTCTTATCATTGGAGCGATCACTCCCCTCAGATTCAATTTCAGTCTGTCGCCATTGTTGTAACTCTGTTGGCAGCGGCTTACCTAATTTATTATATTCTGCTGCCAGTCCATCTAGTAAATCTATAGCACTAATTTGCTGGTTTCGCGCGGCTGCAAACAATACCGTATTACGAATTGCTCCACCGGGTAGTTCACAGTAACTGGCCAGACGCCGACAAACTTCATCACCTGGATCACGTTCACCCAGGTGACTTTTCCAGATACCCAGGCGCTCTGCAAACTCAGGGCGTGGAAAATCGATAATAGTTTCTAGCCGACGAATAAAGGCCGGGTCAATTCGTGAACGACTATTACTGGTTAACACCACAATCCCTGAATAGCTTTCAATTCGAGTCAGTAAAAAATTAGTCAGCATATTGCCAAACCGGGCTCCGGGGTCGTCCTGATCACCACGTCGACCAAACAGAGCATCGGCTTCATCCAGAAGCAACATCACATCGTATCGACTGGCATAATTAAATAATCGATTAAGATTTTTTTCAGACTCACCAACGTACTTATTCATAATTGCAGAGATATCAACCCTGTATAGCGGCATACCTAAACTCGTGGCCAGATAACTTGCCGCAAGTGTTTTTCCTGTACCGCTATCGCCGACAAATAATCCACGTACACCGAAATTGGTTGAACCACTAGCGGTAATTCCCAGACCTTCCCATAGTGTTTCACGTTGTTTGCAGCGCAGCATAAAATCATCTAACTGTTGATGAATAGAATCAGGTAACACCAGTGCTTCTTTTGGGATATTCCTGTCCACACTCTGTGCAAGGGTCACCAGTTTTTCACTACTAATCATTCCCCAGGCCTGACGAAGATGCTTAACTGTCAATAAATTCTGCTCTTCGTTTATACCCGCCAGATGTTCAGCCTGTTTTATAATGCGTTTAATCTGAGGCCCATTAATGTGCACATGTCGAAAATTATCAGCCAGATCATTTTGCGAGGCGAGTAGCTGCTGCCAGATAGTCTCACGCTGCCCAATCTTTAATTCAGGCACTTCCATCTCCAGCAGATTTTTCGCAATCACATGACTTTCTGAATCACCCAGAAGAAAAACCGGACCCTGAAATTGTGTTGCAGGCAATACGACCTGTTGATCTGTTTCTGGCAGCTTAATAACCGGCACACAATCGGTTAACTGACAGGCAAGGCGTAAAGTGGGCTGCTGTTGCCAGCTAGATAACTCAACTCTGATAGCCTGCTTATTGCGCAGTGCAGCAATTTTTGCAGCATATATACTGTTATTATCACTATCTCCTTTTAACAGGTAATGCGTCAGGTTATTATTTACATTCAGTAGAATATCGCTCTCAGAGGAATCCGGCAGAAGACTAAGCTCATCTGTAGATAAGTCACCAATACCCGGCCAGCTTAATTTTCCTGAAAAAAGAGCTTTCCAGAAATACTGATCAAGGTTTAACTGCTGAGTGACCAGTGGGCCATCACCCTGTAGCTTTATCATTCCTGATTCAAACAGAATACTATCGGATATCTGCACAGTACTAAGTTTATGCTCAGCAAAAAGATTATCACAAATTGCGACAGCCAGATTTACCGAAGGACGCGAATTAGCTTCTGGTTCCTGTAATTCATTCATTGCCAGTGAAAGCAAATGATTGAGTTCGATTTCACCTAATAATGAAAGTAAAAATACTTCCGCCAGATCCAGCTCGAAGTGCTGGCAAAGACGGTTCACAGGTCCTGTATCCTTACGTAATTCATCCTGCACCCAGTTGCAGAAATGTGGCCACTGCTCACCGGCTGTCACCTCTTCTGAGGGATCACTCTCCTGAAGTCTTTCCTGCTCAGCCAATAAGCGTAGGCAAGCTGGGCTATCGATTTCGGTGGTGCGTATAAATAATGCCAGACCATAACTGACCCAGGCAGATAGCAAGGCCTGCAGACTGATACTTTCCTGTTCCGGATGACTTGCTGATGTATTTTTAGAGCCTGTCAATGCTGTACTCCATCATCTTTCAGTTCATCGTGATAATGAAAACTCACTACCTGGCCAAGCCAGGGTAACCACCCAGGGTTTATGTCCAGAGCCACTCTGCGAACATCAAGATTAACTTTATCCAATGGATAGTGAATATCAAGATGACTGGGGGTGTACTCAATTTGCGCTGGAATGCTTAACAACTGAGGATTCCAGACTAAAGCACCATAGAGTTTCTCTGCATACTGATAATATTGTTCAGCATGACTGAGTGAAGGTAATTGTTTGAGTTCTTCAGCACTATCTAGCCCCATACGGTAAGCAAAAAACTGATCCAGTGCTGCATCCTCTTTTCTTTCTAGCAGATCTGCCAGGCGATATAAACAGCCCCATGGACCATTTAAAATTTCATAGGCATTATGCTGCTGAAATAAAGCCTGAACATTTTTTCTGGCCATAAAATTAAGCAGGTAAAAAACACCTCCCTGCTGGCAAAAGGGTGCCCCACGAGCAGTATAAGCCGGTTGGAAGTTGATTTTATTTTCCACTTCAGGCATTGGTTCAGCTTGAACATTACGATTTGCTGCAGCCTCGTGTTTGCCAAATTGCTCAGTACCAAATAAATCTTTAGCATTGTCCCGGTTTATCAGATCATCTGTTGTATGGACATACCGTCGTTCTACTTCTAACAATGGCTCAGGAGCATCACTATTTTGTAATATTTCATCAGTGTATTTAGATTTATCTGCCTCACCTTGCAGCCTGCCTGAAGCTCCTTTTTCTTCTAGTTTCCCAGGTGATTCAGGTAGCATATTTCTTTCAATATCTACTGACTTTCCTGTGTCGCCTATATCCTTGACTCTTTTATTGAGATTATTTGTTTTATCATTACTCTTATCCTGATTAAGTTTGGATATTGTCGTAACTTTACTATTAGAGTCCGTCTTCTGAGTATCTTCTGGATGATTAAGAGACTGATAAATATTCCTGCTTAACTGATTTGACAGCGTCTCAATGCTCTGTTGTGCACTCTGATTAAATAAGTAATCAGGCCGCCAGCGAAGTAATGTAACTAAGGCGGCGAGCTGTACTCGTTCATCGTGAGAATTAATATGATCTACAACACCTTTCCATATTGATAACGCTGATCTTGAAATACTTACAGCATGTTTAACATTATCGAGTTCTACTGTTTGTAGCGTTTGACCGGTATTTACACTTAATGCACGTTTTACCGCTTCCAGTATCACACGACTCTGAGCATTACTCAGCGAGGACCAGAAAGCATGCAGGTTTCCCTGTTCTGCTAATACCTGTACCATATCTGCAAGATCAGTTGCATAATCTGACCAAAGCAATGCCAGGGCATCACCTACTGGCATATCAAACAGGTATTGCCAGCTTTGCCAGTACCATATATCACTACGCCCTGCCTGAATATGCTGGCTTAACTGCGCCAGTAATTGCCCAAGACTTTTAAAACGCACTGCCTGTGCATTTTCTGCATCGTTTGAATTAGCTTCTACAGCAAGTTCACTCTGTTGTATTAATTTTTTATGAAAATCAGTAGCCAGCGCATTTGCAGAACTTCTAACTTTTAATTCACGTAAAAATAAATACTCCCCCGTTTGCTGCGCTACCCCTTCAAGGTTTAGTAATTGTTGCTGGCATTCAGCCTGCATATCTACAGGCGCACGTAACTGCGCATGGTTGATAACCAGTGCGTCATGATCATCATAAACGGGGAGTTTAGACATGTTTGTACTTGTGACCTATAACCATAAATTTCTGATTAGCAAAATCACTTTTCTCCTCAAGTAAATTTATCACAGTCGCTGAGGCGCCATCATTATCCTGA
>Ga0316207_10002953_pt1 | contig 16510 bp, 12 predicted proteins | sample 6weekpyrite_MG_FD_204943 | JGI IMG/M metagenome (GOLD analysis project Ga0316207, IMG submission 204943) | Microbial mat bacterial communities from mineral coupon in-situ incubated in ocean water Damariscotta River, Maine, United States -... | ecosystem: Environmental > Aquatic > Marine >...
CAGCCTGATCAAGTCGACCATAAGCGACATAGACATCCGCTTCAGCGATTACATCCTGAGCCTCACCATCACGATCAACCGACGGTTCATCATCAATGTCTGACTCTTCAGAATCGGCGATTTCAGCAACTTCAGAGCTCCCAAAAACATCGTCATCCTCATCACTTTCCGCCTCCGTCGCATCAATCGAATCAACATCTTCATCTTGAGAGCGGGCATGAAATTCCTGCTCTTTTCGTGCATTGCTACGAGAAATAGCCCAAAGCAAAACCAGCAGCGCCAAGGTAGCCAAGCCCAAAATCGCCAAATAAAGCGGATTGTTAATAATCGTTTCAATTAGATTGTCTGTTTTAAGGTCTTGCGGAGCAGGTTGATCTTGCTTTGGCTTGCTCTTTTCGCTGACAACTGCTGGCGCATCCACGGGTTCTGCTCCCGTTTGTGCGTCTGTCTTAGGCGTTGAAACTGGCGGTTTAGCGGCCGCTTTCTCTGACTGTTCCTTTTCAACCTGCAATGCTGCCAGTTCATTCGCTCTCATTTGCTCCTGAACCGTTGCCAGCTGATCATTCTTCAGTGTCAGCAAACGCTGCAAGGTTTGAAGTTGCTCTTCAAGGTCGGTCACCCGGCCATGGAGTTCTTTGTTGTCTATTGTCGCCTTGTCTAGTTTTTCCAATGTCACCGCCAGCTCTTTGTTGGTGACGGTCTGCCCGCTTCCAGAACCTGAAGATTGACCCGAACTCGCACTACTTGTCGCCTCTGGCGATTGACTGCTCGCAACGACCAGTTTCAATTCGTCACCAGATTCTACAGTCGAACTTGATGAACGCGAAGGTACCTTTTTAGCTGCCGAAACGACAGACTGAGTACGCTTCGGTAACAGCGCTTCATTCTGAGCGATCACTTCACGTATTGCTTGGCCGCCACTTCGCTGTCGAATTTGTTCAAGTGTCGGCAAACGTAGTACCACACCCGCTTTTAACTTGTTAATGTTCTTGTTGATAAAAGCAGCCGGGTTTAAGTCCTGAATAGACAACATAACCTGCTGAGGCGTCACCGATCTATCGGGCCTGGCTTTTAGCGCAATATCCCATAACGTATCTTTGGAATTTGTGGGGCCATAGCTTTGTCCGGCAATGCCTTGATTCGCCTGAGTGCGTCCAACAGATTTGGCCGGTGCTGCTTGCGGAATTGTAACCACATCGCCGCTGGCCTGCTGATGCGTCACGGGTGCCTGTACCGGCTTTGCCTTGTCTTCGTTAAACAAAGGCGGGTCAATTAACAAAGCGTATTCTCGAAGCAATCGACCACTTGGCCAGATAACTTCGACCAGAAAATTAATGAACGGTTCTCTGACAGGCTTACTGGTCGTCAGCACAACAACCATTTTGCCGTTTTTATTCGATTCGACTTTAAAGCGGATATCCGAGAGAAAGTAAACGCGATCGACATTCGCTTTGAGGAACTCTTCGCGCGTCGCAAGACCCGGCAATATTTCATTCAGCTCAAGATTCCTGGTATTTACCAGTTCAATTTCAGCCCTTAAGGGCTGGTTGAGCGACGAAGTCACCGTTGCTTCGCCCAGTCCTAGAGCATGAACCAACCCAGTAAAACATACACCGAGGAGTGATAGAGCAAAGGCCAGTTTGCGTATCATCACTTGCTATCCTTTATCGTTTATTTGTTAGACGCAGAAAGCGGCCTTCTGATACTTCTAACGCGACACCAAAAATTAGACTGCATTTTGAACGCTGAAGATTAAGAAACCGCCACACTTGGTTGCTTTTATTCAATAATTTTTAGGCAACACTAGTTGAAGTATTGTTGAAACCACCTGAATTATCAACAAAACTTTCTGTGTTGATTTGTTAAGAGCCAATGAGGGCAAGTCATACCTTAGAAATTGACTCTTAGATGAAGAAGGCTATCATCCTAGAAAACGCAGTTGGGCGCGAAAAAGATGTGTAAGCAATTGGTGTGCATAGGAAATTCGGGGAAGTCGCGCTCACCTTATTAGTGAGTCGATCTTTCACATATTTTCTAGGTGCGCCAAGGGTTTGCACATACTTTCGTGATTCAACTGCGTTTTCCAGGTTCATTTCAGCAGGATACGCAACATGCGGCGCAGAGGCTCTGCCGCCCCCCAAAGCAATTGGTCACCCACGGTAAATGCCGATATATACTCCGGCCCCATCGTTAACTTACGAATCCGTCCTACCGGAATACTGAGCGTACCCGTCACTTTCGCGGGCGTTAGTTCCTGAATAGACACATCACGATCATTGGGAATCACTTTCACCCAATCATTGGCAGACGCCAATTTCGTTTCGATCAGCGCTACCGGTATGTCTTTTTTCAATTTAATGGTCATCGCCTGACTATGACAACGCATTGCCCCGACACGCACACATAAACCGTCGATCGGAACAGCCACCTCCTGACGCCCCAGAATTTTATTTGCTTCAGCTTCAGCCTTCCATTCTTCGCGACTTTGGCCCGATGGCAACTGGGTATCAATCCAGGGAATCAGACTGCCCGCCAATGGCACACCAAATTGATCTTTCGGGAAACCTTCGTCACGTAATCGATCAGCCACCGCTCGGTCAATATCAAGTATCGCACTGGCTGGGTCTGATAGATTAGCACTCACGGTACTATGAATATCACCCATTTGCTGAATCAGTTCACGCATGTGTTTTGCGCCCGAGCCTGAGGCTGCCTGATAGGTCATAGGCGATACCCACTCGATCAAATCTTCAGCAAACAAGCCGCCAAGCGCCAATAGCATCAAGCTTACTGTACAGTTTCCGCCAACATAATTCTTCACGCCGTTTTCAAGCGCCTTATCAATCACATCGCGATTAACCGGATCCAAGATAATCACCGAATCAGGCTCCATTCTTAAGGCCGAAGCCGCATCAATCCAGTAACCATGCCAACCGGATGCCCGTAATCTCGGAAATACAGACTTGGTATAATCGCCGCCCTGGCATGAAATAATGATATCCATCTCGCTCAATGCTGCAATATCATCCGCATCCTGAAGTATTGACCCTGCTTCGCCCTTATTAACAACCGGCGCCGCCTGCCCCGCCTGTGAGGTTGAAAAAAATACCGGATCCACCAAAGCAAAATCGTTTTCTTCACGCATACGTTGCATCAGGACAGAGCCGACCATTCCCCGCCAACCAACCAAACCTAATTTATTTTTACTCTTCATATTCAACCTTAAGCATAATGCTCGAAATTCTTAAACTGATATTGATTCAAATAAGCCGTTTGCAAAACGCGCGAGCGGAAATCTGCTGCCCCACTCTGAGTTTTGCAAAAGGCTCAATTGATTTGTTTATTTTAAATCATACGACATTCAAATATATAATCTTTAATTGATATTGACTTCAGTGCGACGCAGTTGCTGTTTTACGAATTATTTTACAGACGACTGAGATCCGGCGCATCCTATCTTTCCAGGCACTACTGTCGAAGCAAAGCCAACAGTTCTTCAGTTTTTTGTTGCATCAAAGGTATGTCCGCTTTTGATTCAACATTTAACCTGACAACCGGCTCGGTATTTGATGATCGCAGGTTAAAACGCCATTCGCCCTCCTCCCCCTTAAAGGAAAGCCCTATGCCATCGGTATAATCAATACTGGACGCCGAATCTTTATAGACCTGCAACACCCGGTTAATTGATGTCTCCGGGTCGACCAATTTAGAATTAATTTCACCCGAAGACGGAAAAGCCGCGATACGCTGATACACCATTTCAGATAGTGTCTGGTTCTTGACAGAAAGCAACTGTGCGATCAACAACCAGGGGATCATGCCACTATCACAGTAGGCAAAATCCCGAAAATAGTGATGCGCGCTCATCTCGCCACCATAGATCGCATTTTCCCTACGCATACGTTCCTTAATAAAGGCGTGCCCGGTTTTGGACATAATCGGCTCACCACCTGATGCCAAGACAATTTCCTGGGTATTCCAGGTCAAGCGCGGGTCATAAATAACCTTCGCGCCTGGCTGTTGTTGCAGAAATGCCTCTGCCAGCAGGCCGACGATATAATAGCCTTCGATAAAGCCACCTGTCTCATCAAACAAGAAACAACGATCAAAATCTCCGTCCCAGGCAATCCCCATATCAGCGCTATGTTCCTTAACTGCATTTGCAGTCGCGGCACGATTTTCGACCAAGAGCGGATTCGGTATCCCGTTTGGGAATGTCGAATCAGGCTCATGATGCACGCGAATAAACTCTACGGGCACCTTACGCGCTTTAAATACCGCATCGATTGCATCAACGACGTGGCCAGCCGCCCCGTTCCCGGAATTAACAACCAATTTAAGTGGTTTGAGACTGGTTAAATCAATATAGCCAAGTACATGATCAACGTATTCACTCAACGTAGAGTGTTGACTGTATGCGCCTCGAAGCTCATCATCGATAACCGCAAAGTCATTCGCCTCAGCTAAAGCCTGAATATCCTTTAAGCCGGTATCACCCGAAATGGGTTTGCTATCTTCTCTCACTAGCTTCAAACCGTTATAGTCAATCGGGTTATGCGATGCCGTCACTTCAATACCGCCGTCAACTTTCAGATACCTGGTCGCAAAATAAATTTCTTCTGTACCAACCATTCCAATATCGATCACGTCGCTTCCCGCATCCTGGAGCCCACTCGCCAAAGCCAATTTAAGCGACTCCGAAGTAGCGCGAACATCACTCCCCACAACAACTGTCTTTGGCCCAATATACTCACCAAAAGCCCGCCCGATCCGATAAGCAATATTTTCATCTAGCTCCGTGCCCAACTGACCACGAATGTCGTATGCTTTGAAACAACTTAAGGTTTCCAAATTATGCTTCCTTTTGTTTTTAGAAAAGACTCTGACTAATGAAATAGCAGGCAAGATTGAATTCATAGAGACAGGATAACGCTCCAAGCGATTCCTTCGCTCGCTTTAAAGCATCCAAATCAGCTTAGTCAGACAGCCTAAAACCATTTAAATAACCAGAAACACCTATAACCAAGCTTATTTTCAAAGCGTACTTGGAATACTAATCTTTATTATAAGATTATCCAATTCGAGGTTACGAAATTGATATATTTTCTGAATTCTGCGGCAAATATCTGCGGGTATAGAGTGGCAGCAGTAATTCTGGACTATATCATCAGCACCCTAACGCAGATGAATCAATGCGATTGGATTTCAGACGCAAAATTCAAACAAGCGTTCGATCAGATATTGACATGCGAACATAGAACCCCTAACCTTCTGTCGTGATCAGAATCGCTCAACTCGGAAATCTCAAATTCCAACAGGATCGATCTAGTCATTCCACATACACGCCCTATTTGCTTTTTTCTGCATGACGGGCATTTATTGATACAAGAGAAGGGTAACCTTATGTCTGTTGCAACTACCTTTGAAACACTTAAAGAAAACTTTAACGCAGACGCAGCAAGCGGCATCGACTTGATATTCCAGTTTAATATCGAAGACGACGAAAACTACAATATAGCCATCAAAGACGGTCAGTGTGAACTAGCAGCAGGCGATCACGATGATCCATCTGTCACCTTAATCATGAATACTGAAACACTTAAAGGTATTGTTAGCGGCGAAACAGATGGGATGCAGGCATTTATGGCCGGTCAACTCCGAGCAGAAGGCGACATGATGCTGGCCACCAAATTGGGTGAGCTTTTCACTATCGGTTAAACGCTGGTGGGTTGAAGAAAAAACCGTTTAAGTGACCCTTAAGCGGTTTTTTATTTCCACCCGTAAATTGCCTTCTGCGCGACTTCGTTTTGAGGCTTGGCAAGCAAACCCTCTTTTCGAACATGCACCGTGAAAATAGCACCATCAGACATGGGCACGTAGGTTCCACTTCCATATCGCGCTTCAACCCCCGGCACCCAAGGGTTGCGCGAAACAAAAGCCCAGATGTCGACTGGCAGATCAACGCTCCCCAACTCATAGACGGTCCGCGTCTTACTCATCTCTTCTTCTAATGAAAAATATCGCCCGGAAATACGTTCAAGCCGATATGAGGTTTTCATTCCCAGCAACGCGTAAAATCCCGTCCAGACGATAACGCGCGCATCGAGCTGCCATAAATCGCCATTGATCAAATACGATTGCACATGGCCGCCCTCGACATCCAGCGTTACTTCATACTGTTGACCACCCAATTTGCTAATATTAAGTGTCGCCACTTGGCGGTCGAGCTGATAAGACGTATAAGCAAACAAATCAAATGCAATCTCGATCAATAACAAAGCAAGCGAAAACGCCACCAAAGCAAATGTGCCTTTTAACCAGGCTTTGAACCACCCTTTCGAGAAAAAGACTCGCAGGGACAGATATAGAAGAATGAGGACACATAAAAATAAGGCTAAACCGGCGAGGTTGTAGAGCATATATTAGTACTCGAAATAGTTTTGTCTTGGCACATTCAACGCTAAGCTTGAAAACGTTTTTGCCAAGACGCTCCCGGACGTCGACTTTAGTTTACGCCATAGCCTATAGAGATTAGGCTTTCTTCAGACAAGTCTAACAATTGTTGGTTGACCGTATCGGTCAGCTGCAAGCTCTCGATATAATATTCAAGCGATGCCAGTGCATCTGCGAGCGTTTCAAGTATCCGGTCGTCTGGCTGCTGTTCATTTTCATACAATTCAACATTGATACAGTCAAGGCAAGCCATTATCAGATCGGCAACCCTTTTCTGTCCAATCATCAACATTCCGCCACGAATGCCCTCCATCAGTTGAGCGATATTGGCCAAATGTAATTTATCGCCATTCGATTCAACAAAAGAGGTTATTGAGCGTTTAGCAAGAGACAGACCAGCTTGAGATTCATCGATTACCACAATAATGGCTTCGGATAAAAATGGGCTTTCATTGTTATCACTTGATGATGCGCACAAATCTATTTCAGGCTGAATGCCGGTTTCTTCAAAGCGTTTGATTGCCTGCTCGACCGTTAGAATTGCATCAGCGACCGATAATAATTCGTTCTCTGAGATCAGCTTGTTTTCATTGTCCCATGATTTTACAATCGTCAGCTGCTGATCACAGACCTTACTTATTCGAGGTAAATCGAGCATCGAAAGCGTACCGCTAAGTCGCTCCAATCCGATGCATATAAACTCAATGTCCTGAGCTTGAGGTTCACCGCCTCGCTCCATAATATCCAGTTTATCCTTCAACTGAACCATTTCCTCCTGCATGGCCTTGGATAATGAACGAAGCACATCGACACCTGGGCCGAATAAGCGCCTGCGTTCCGCTGCCAGCACCTGCTCTGTAAAATCGAGCGAGTTCAAGCGGTACCCTTCTAGAACACGACGTACGACTTCTGAATCATCGCCACTGATTGCTAACAGGTACAGCAGCTCTTTACGCAGCGAATCCGGGCCGGATTTACTACTAACGACCTTCCCTAACAGGGCCAGTTCTCGAAGGTATTTTTCAACTTTCATAAACAAGCGCTTTCTGAGGTCAGACACAGCCATTTTGTTATCTAGCATCGCTTTACTGACAGTCTCAACCAACAGCCAGAACTGAGCAAGCGGCTCACCGGCACAGAGCTTGGCACTTCCTCGAGCAGCACGTGCAATCAACCTAAAACTAATGGCAGCATTGCGATCACGGAGCATATCGAGTAAGCCGACCTGATACATATGCCGAAACCGTTTCGCATGGTGCTCAAAATCAGAAAGCCTGGCTTTCTCACTAACATCCATCAAAGCTGAAAGATCAAAGCTGACACTTGAATCGAATTCAAAAAAATGGGATTCAGGGAAACGTTTTGCCTTGCGAGCGGTGCGAAGCTCGTTGATGACGGGCAACAGCAATTCAGGGTGGTCCAGCTTTTTGTGGCAGAAGTACTCAGTGTAACGCCGAAGAATAAAGATGGCGTTACTCAGGTTGGTCAGTAAAGAATTCTTATCGTCATTAGCACCCACCGGTACTTCATTTGCGATTGCCACCGATTCCTGACAAAGCAAAACACAGCCCTGCACCTCGACTACAACAAAGATTCCGCGTAGCTGGTTGAGGTAGTCAATACAATTTTGCAGGTCTTCACCGCTATCTCGATTCTCCTGAAAACGTTCCAGACTGAGTTCTGCTTGCTGGATTGTGGATTCAATTTCAGGCTGAACCAGTTCAATCGAACTTACCGTAGTAGAGGTCAATGACATACGTTTGCGTTCCGGATCTGGGCCAAGTAAACAAAATCAAATATCAAACTGCGTTAACTCATTGAGTGATGAAAGGTTAGAGGTCTCATTAATAATTAATTGTTGCCTATTAATTTATAACACATTTTTCTATCTTAACAAGGAAAGGGGTGTTTCAATTTATTGCAGTTGTTATTGAGTTTCGTAATGTTCCAACTCACCCGAAATAATGTCAGTCAACGCCAAACAACGTGCCCTGCATGCTTGGCCAGATCATCAAGATATTGCTGATGCTTTGTTATCTCCGAGTCAGATGCTTTGATTACATTTAAAGGCGCGCGTTCGGTTGATATTCGCCTGATATCTGAGACCGTTTGTTCTCCAGAAGAGTCGCTACCAAGCTGAAGCGCTGTTTGGCCGCCACTCATTAGCAAATAGACATCTGCTAAGATTTCAGCATCCAGCAAAGCACCATGGAGTTCTCGATGACTATTATCGATGCCATACCGTTTACACAGCATGTCGAGATTGTTCTTTTGCCCAGGGTGCTTTTTTCGCGCCATCGCCAAGGTATCGAGAACCTGACAGATACGCTCAACCGGTTCAATCTCACTCGCTAACAAAGAAAATTCATGATTAATAAAACCCACATCAAAGGGGGCATTGTGAATGACCAATTCCGCACCGTGAATAAAATCGTAAAATCCAGTTACGACTTCATGGAAACGCGGCTTGTCGGCCAGAAACTCATTGGTAATGCCGTGCACTTTTATTGAATCGCCAACCTCTTTATCAGGGTTAACATAAACGTGATAATGGTTACCACTGAGCTTGCGATCAATTAATTCAACACAGCCAATTTCAATAATTCTGTGCCCTTGCTTAGGGTTGATGCCCGTTGTTTCGGTATCGAGAACGACCTGCCTCATACTAACTCGCTGCCTTTTTTATCTTGAAGAACCTGATCCACACCTTTGTTTGCGAGCGCATCTGCGAACTCGTTTCCTTCGTGACCACTGTGCCCTTTTACCCAAAACCAGTTCACTTGATGTAAAGAGACAAGTTCATCAAGCTTTTTCCATAGATCAACATTCTTCACCGGCTTCCTTGAAGCGGTTAACCAACCCCTTTTGCGCCAGTTATCGATCCATTCGAGCATCCCTTTTCTGAGATACTGCGAATCAGTGTGGAGATTGACACAGCTTGATGTTTTGAGCGCTTCCAGTGCTTTAATCGCGGCCGTTAGCTCCATACGATTGTTGGTCGTACCTAATTCACCACCAAATATTTCCTTGCGATGCCGACCACTGATCAACAACGCTCCCCATCCACCAGGACCCGGATTGCCTTTGCACGCACCATCAGTATATATTTCAATCACTTATTTCAAATTTTCCCAATTGATTTCGACTTCGATTTGCCAATGGCAAACCAACAACATTTGCTTTTTTCCGCCACCGGGGCGCGACACTTATTCTCGACCCTACTTGCTTCTGCGCAAGAACTATATAGTAGGCACCTAGCGGAACCTTGCTATTCAAAACACTGTCTAGCCAGATAAAAAGATTGGTCACGCGTTGACTGTTTACCGGTGGTGCAAAAAAATGATACTCAAGGCCATCCACCTTAAAATCCAACAGATTCAACCAGTCTTCGATCCGCCTTCCCGAAATAAAGCGGTTGTTCCACGGCGCATTAAACGCTCTCGATAACTGCTTGCGCAGCCCCCAAAAACCGGTTGGATTGAACCCAACAATCAGTAAATGACCTGACGATTTTAATACCCTTGAGGCCTCTCTAAGTGTTTGATGGGGGTCTGATGAAAAATCCAGAGCATGATGCAGAATAACCAGATCAGCCACGTCATGATCAATTGCAATTTCATCCGAGGTGGAAACAACGGTATTTTCGGGCAGATCAGACTCCCAGCGTGGCAACAGACAGAATTTATGACCCAAAGTGCTTGGATTGCCGACCGGAACACGGTGAGAAACACCCACTTCCAACTGATATACGCCAAATAGTCGATGAATTTTTTGTTCAATTACCGCTCTCTGACTCGCCAATAGCGAACGCCCCAGTGTTGTTTGAAACCAAAACTCCAGTTCTTTCTGTATTTCCCACGATCGCTGTTCAGCACTTATTTTCAACGCGCCCATATGCTGCCCCCTACGTAGTGGAATAATGTGCTACGATTGCCGTTCAAAGAAGCACTATACGTTTTATTTTTGAGATACCCAAGCCTATCATGGCGAAGCTAGACAACAGCCAGGACAAATCATGCTAAACGTCACCGCGATTCCCGCTTTTATGGACAACTACATCTGGTGTATTTTCGATGACCATAGTAGGCAGGCTATTATCGTTGACCCCGGTTCTGCTCAGCCAGTGCTCGCATTTTTAGCCTCAAAGCAACTACAGCTAAGTGCGGTATTTATCACCCATCACCATCCTGATCACACCGGAGGCGTCAATCAGCTCAAAGCAAAGTTTGATTGCAGTGTATACGGTTACCAGCATGCGAAATTCAAACATATCGATCAGACCTTCATTGATGGCGATCGTTTCTCTCTGTTAGGAACAAGCTTCACCGTTTATGAAGTACCCGGACATACCCTCGATCATATCGCATTCTATTCAGCTTCAGATGACACGCATTCGAAGCCATGGTTATTTTGTGGCGACACTCTGTTTTCGGGAGGGTGCGGTCGTTTATTTGAAGGTAGCGCTGAACAAATGCAGGCCTCATTAAACACGTTGAGCAAGCTGCCAGAGACAAGCGAAATCTACTGTGCCCATGAATATACGATTGCTAATCTGACTTTCGCATTATCGTTAATGCCAGAAAATCGCCATTTGCAGCGCTATATGAACGAATGTAAAGAAAAGCGCGATCGCCAAGAACCGACAATCCCTTCGACAATTGCAACTGAGCTGAAAATCAATCCGTTTTTGCGCTCCCACGACCAAGCACTCATTCAAGCGATATCCGCGCTTAACCCAGGACTGGCGCTAACACCAACGAATATTTTTTCTGAAACACGTAAAGCGAAAGATCAATTTTGACCACCTCACCCATTTACTAACAAGACGAATGGACTAAATTTAATGCACTTTTAGGGCGTGCACATTGACCCTTGCTTCGACAAGCCCTAGACTTGACAGCCATTTCGATCAACAGATTATCCTTGTTCTCCTCAACTTCAAGCATCTATGCGTTATTTATTCTGTTTTTGTTTGTTCTTTTTAGTCGCAGGCTGTGTCCATTTCAAAGCGAATTCCCGTCACTTTGAAATGGAAGCGACAGCACCAACGGGTAAACCTGCGTATTTTCAGAAAGTCGCGTTAACGGAATCGTCCGTTCAGCACAGCGATTCAACGACAATTGAAAGCGAAAAAGTTGAAAGCAAGCATGAAAAAGCCGCCCTCATCTCGGCTGATTCAGATAAACCTGAGCGGGAGTCAATACAGGAAAAGGCGCCAACCCGCCGGGCAAATGACTTAGCGCTGCCTAGTACCCCAGCTCCCTCAATCAAACAAAGCCAGAGCGTTGACAACAAGCATTTCCTCGACACATTTTTTGACCTAAAAAATCTTGATTTTCAGGCTGAGAGTCCAACTGACTTTTCAGACTATGGTTTTATCACTCCGACCGACTCACTCGAGATGCGGGTGAATGATGAACTAAAACAACTTAGAGACGACACCCCGCTGTCTCAAACAGACAGTGCATCAAATCTCCTTGACCGAATACCAGAAAACTTCCAACTCGACTTAAGTCTGGATAATCGTCGAATCCGCAATCAACTAAACTGGTTTGTTCGCAACCCCGACTATCTGGATCGAACGTTTAAACGCGCATCTCGCTATTTGCATTATATCGTTCAAGAAGTTGAGAAGCGGGATATGCCAATGGAACTTGCCCTGCTTCCTTTTGTAGAAAGCGCCTATGACCCTTTCGCCTACAGTCACGGACGTGCGTCTGGCCTGTGGCAGTTCATCCCCGGCACTGGAAAAATATACGGCTTACATCAAAACTGGTGGTACGATGGTCGGCGAGATATACCCGCGTCTACAAAAGCGGCTCTCGATTACCTGAGTTACTTAAGCAAGCGATTTGACGGCAACTGGCTACACGCGCTTGCCGCCTATAATTCAGGATCAGGAAGAGTCGGCAAGGCAATCAAGAAAAACAAACAAAAATCCCGAGCAACCGACTTCTGGTCGTTAAAACTTCCAAAGGAAACGCGAGCTTATGTACCCAAACTGCTCGCCATGGCTAAAATTGTGGCCAATCCCGCCCAATATGGCATTTCACTCCCACCCATCGCTGATACGCCCTATTTTTCGATCGTCAATCTTGATGGTCAACTTGACCTCGCTCAGGCCGCCTCTTTAGCTGAAGTGGATATCAACGAAATATATAAGCTAAACCCAGGGTTTAATCAGTGGGCAACAGCACCACTCGGCCCACACCGTTTATTAGTTCCAGTCAGCCAAGCGATACCTTTCAAGAGTAACTTAAAAAAGCTCTCTAAAGAAAAACGGCTTACATGGAACCGATACAGTGTAAAACGAGGTGACTCTTTGATCAGAATTGCCAGAAAATTTAACACCACACCTCAGCTTATCAGACAGGTTAATCACTTACCGTCAAACATGATTCGCGAGAAACAAAAACTGCTGATTCCTATCGCATCCAAAGGGAAGAGTTATTATGACCTTAGCCAGCAAAACCGGTTGGCTCGCAAACAAGACAGTACCAAAGGAAGCAAAGACAGTTTAAAAGTAATCCATACGGTTAAGCCTGGAGATACGGTCTGGGATCTGGCCCAAGCTCATCGAGTTGGCGTACGGGCGCTCGCCAAATGGAATGGCATGGCACCAACAGACATACTAACACCGGGTAAAAAGCTGTTAATCTGGTCAAAAGCGAGCCAAGCAATCGCCACACCGATAGATGTTCCAATCGTTCAACAAAGACAAATGATTAAACGAATTGGTTATCGAGTCAGAAGGGGGGATTCGCTAGCCAGAATTGCAAGCAAATTTAGTGTCAGTATTAAAGAACTTATTGTTTGGAACCGACTTGATCGAAAAAAATATCTTCAACCCGGTCAAAAACTCACCATATTTGTCGACTTAAGCAACACCTAAACCAGCATAATACCCGAGTTGCTTAACATTTTATCTACTCGCGATTACATTGAGTGCGAGTTTCGTCTGCTGCACAAAATGATTAAAACCATCAAAATAGCTCTGATTTAGCGCGCGATTAGTTTCGCCTAAATCAGCATAAATAATACCCACTTTTTTGCCTTTCGCAGTCAACGGCGCGATAAAAAACAGATTGGTTCCTGTAATTCTTTCATACTCAGGCGTTAAGTACTGGGAAATAGCCTGAAACTCTGAGTTACCAACCCAAATGCTTTGATCTTGTTTGAACAAGTTATATAAAAAACCCGAGTGATTTTTAGCATATTTTAAGACGAATCGCTCTCGCCACTTTTCAGTGCCCCGCCCGGTGACATACTTCGCGATTAATTTTTGATGCGTTTTATCAAAAATGGCAAGCGCGGCATGTTCGAGGCCAACACCTTTATTAATACCGGTCAGGATCGACTTAAAAATGGTATTAATATTGAAATCTCCAACCATCGAGGATGTCAGCTCCTGCAGTATTTTGAGCTGAATATCAGAATTAGGGCTTAGGGGTGCGGCGACAGAATCTCGATCACTTGACCTGGTTTTTTTTCTCTCAGACGATGCGCCTTTCTGACTGGTCGGAATATGCTCCGTCAGGATACCTTGCCCATATTGCAAAATAGTTTCTGCGGTCTCGTCTGCGGTAGCCATCAGCAACTTTTTGGCCTCTGGAACCTTGCTCCCCTTAAACTCGGCAACGCGTGCCACTATTTCTTTAAACTCTGGAGAATCCCAGCCAAACAGAGCCGCTCGACTAATTTCATCCCCCAGCAAAACTGCTTCGACCATGACATTGGGCTTGTCTGGCAAAGACAGGGTCTCATGCACAATACCCTCAATGCGCCACTGTTTCATCAGCGTTTTCGATAAGCGCAATACGCTGACTCCCAAAATTCTTTCCGCTGCCCGATTCTTGTCTTGGTCCGACGACTTGGCGTTAATTTCTTTTTTTAGCTCATTGGCTTCTGGCTCATTAGCGCCCAAAATCAGCAATTCAGATAAATGACTCAGCAGCGAGGCCACGAACACTTCTTCTTGCTGATACTCGGGTAAATCTGTACATAACGATTTTGCCTGCGTCGCTCCGTGTAGCGTTTTCGCTAACATTCCCACTAAAACCGGAGAGGGCGAATCTTTCAACACAGTTTCCAGGACTTTGATCGACAGACAAACAGAGCGTATCTGTTTGAAACCAATATTGAGAATTGCACGACTAACCGTCGTAACTGCCTGCGCACTAGGATTGTATCTTACCGAATTTGCAATCCGAATGACGCTTGACGTTAAACTCGCATCTTTTAATATAACATCGGCAAGCTGTATCGCAGACGATTCATCCGATGCCGTAATTCGATCAAGCTCTTTGAGAAGAGTAGAAAGAACAGCAGATTGACTGCTCTCCAATAACCGCATCCACCCATTCAAACCCTTCATGCAAAATATCTCCCGACAGCTTTTATTTTTGTGTTTTTAGCAGTCTAGCAGCTATTCACTCGAAACATAGTTTTCAGTATTTCCCAACTAACAGTCGAGCCTGTGTTACCCCATCACCTTTACCTTTGTTATAATTTTAGACTCAGTCACGCATCTCATTTTGTGATAGTCCTTATGAAGTGGAACCCTTTTAACAGCAAAATCGGCCTTGCCTTGGGCGGTGGTGCAGCGAAAGGTATAGCTCATATTGGCGTACTTGAAGCGCTCGAAGAAGAAGACATTCACATTGCCTATATCTCCGGCACTAGCATAGGCGCATTGGTTGCGAGTTATTACGCCTTTGGAAAACGCATTGAAGAGATCAAACGTATTGGTGAAGGCTTAAATTTTAAAACAGTAATTGGACTGTCTTTACATAAAAAAGGCATATTCTCGACTAAATCGATTGAGTCAATGATCCTGAGAGACTTAGGGAACGTTAATATCGAAGATTCGAATATTCCGCTGGCAATATGCACCACCGATATCTCAACCGGCGAGCAAGTCATCCTCCGCCAAGGCAATCTTGCCAAAGCAGTTTGCGCATCGGTAGCCGTGCCTGGCATTTTTGTGCCCATCGAAATCAACGGTAGAACGCTGGTAGATGGCGGAATTACCGAGAATGTTCCGATCACGCCACTCGACAAAATGGGAGCAGGAATTACAGTGGGAATTAATTTAAATGGTAACCAACAATACCCGCCCCCGAAAGATATGATCGCCATTATGAGCAATGCCATCGATATGGCCATTGACCTTCGAACCCGTGACCAGTTAAAACAAGCCGATATCACACTTTCGTTGAATTTGAACCGATACAGCCGCCTCGACAACTCGGGACAATTTGATGATTTGTATCATGAAGGCTATCAGTCGGCAAAAAAGAAACTGTCTAAACTGCTGTGGTACAAGAAAACGCATTATTTTTATTACCTGAAAAACCTTATCAAAATCATCGCTCCCATTAAAATCCCTGACATTCTGATGCTAAAAAAGCTATTTTGGCTTCGCGCCAATCGAAAGAAAGACAAGCACGGCTTGAGAAGATAGCGCTCACCAAAGGGATCCTGTAAGCTTCACGCCCGCAAAGACAAGAGATAAATGTATGAGTTTTGCTTCCTTGGGCTTATCTGCCCCGATCCTAAAAGCGGTCGCCGAACAAGGCTATGAAACACCCTCTCCTATTCAGGCACAGGCGATTCCTGCGGTCATTGAAGGCAAAGATGTCATGGCTGCCGCTCAGACTGGAACAGGCAAAACCGCCGGCTTCACATTACCTTTACTGGAGCGCCTGAGCGAAGGTGAGCGTGCTGGAGCAAACCAGGCTCGGGCACTGGTATTAACGCCGACACGCGAACTCGCCGCACAGGTAGGCGAAAGCGTCGCGACCTACGGGAAATTTTTACCCTTGCGTAGTACGGTTGTGTTTGGAGGCGTCAAAACAAACCCGCAGATGCAAAAACTGCGTAAGGGCGTGGATGTTCTGGTCGCAACGCCTGGGCGCCTACTTGACCTGTACAGCCAAAATGCCGTTAGATTCAATCAGCTAGAAGTTTTAATACTTGATGAAGCAGACCGTATGCTGGACATGGGCTTTATCCACGACATTCGCAAAATTCTGGAAGTATTACCCAGGCATCGACA
>Ga0316207_10002954_pt1 | contig 16505 bp, 13 predicted proteins | sample 6weekpyrite_MG_FD_204943 | JGI IMG/M metagenome (GOLD analysis project Ga0316207, IMG submission 204943) | Microbial mat bacterial communities from mineral coupon in-situ incubated in ocean water Damariscotta River, Maine, United States -... | ecosystem: Environmental > Aquatic > Marine >...
ATTAACCTCGACACCTGCCAGGGCGCCCACTTCTAGCCACACTGTTTTAACCTTGTGGTAGTTCTGAACAGCAGCCTGCTCCTCAATCACCCGCAATACACCTTCACAAAGGGACATCTCGTGCATTAAATGTATTCTCACAATCATACGCCACACTGGGATCAATGGCATTGATCCACGAGCGACATCTGTTGTTTCAACTTGGTTTCATTCTTGGCGTCCAGTCTCTTTAAGTTCCTGGTGTTCCACCCCCCCTTGGAGATGAAAATTCCACTGCTTCGGGACGGGGATGGCATAGTCACTGATCGTAGCCTGCTCTAGTTTCATCCAGTATATCAGGCGACCCGCAGACGGCTTCGATTAGTGATTTGTAACTAAGCTCTTGCCACTGATATCTTGCTCGCTTAACTCAGCAGAACCCTGAGATGTGCAGCGACACTGCGTCCTAGCGCCGATAGGGCATAACCCCCTTCTAATACCGAGACGATGCGGCCGTCGCAGTAATCATTAGCTATTGTTTTGACCTCTTGCGTTACCCAGGCGTAATCCTGTTCCGTAAGGTGAAATTCCGCCATCTCGTCTTCCACGTGACCGTCGAATCCTGCCGAGATCAGGATCAATTGCGGCTTGAATTCTGTCAACGATTGCAAGCAACGGGCTTGCATGGCACGCCGGAATTCATCACCTGTTGTTCCGGCCAGTAGAGGAACCTTAATGATGTGATCGTTGCTGCTGTTTGCATCACTGAATGGATAGAAAGGATGCTGAAAGGTCGAACACAACAACACGCAGGGCTGATCTTTGAAGATATCCTCGGTGCCGTTGCCGTGATGGACATCGAAATCAACGATAGCCACTCGCTCTAATCCCCAGGCGTCGAGGGCGTGAGCAGCAGCGACGGCGACGTTGTTGAAAAAACAAAACCCCATAGCCCGCTTGTGTTCGGCGTGGTGGCCGGGTGGGCGTACACTGCAAAATGCGTTGGATACCTCACCCTTCATCACCAGGTCCACTGCTTGTATTGATGCCCCCGCGGCACGCCGGGCAGCTGTTAATGTGTGCGAGTTCATGCCAGTGTCAGAATCAACCCAAACTAGCGTCTCGTCTGTAGGGGCAAGCTGAAAGAGTGTTTCGATGTATTGCTCGTCATGAACCCGGCTGAGTTGTTCACGGCTGGCGAGCGTGGCTTCGTAATGGCGCAACAGGATATCAAGCCCGCTGGAGATCAATTGGTCATTGATTGCCGACAAACGCCCCGGACATTCCGGGTGACCCGCTCCCATTTCGTGGTGCGCGCAGTCTGGATGAGATATGAAGGCTGTCGTCATCTGTTCCGAGCTTATTTTTAGTTATCGAATCTCTTGGCGAATTGTTTCCACATATTCGTCAAGCCGCCTCTCTAGCGTATCGGTCAGGTGATCGCCAAACGTGACAGACTCCGGCTCAATGCCATAAATCACAATCTCAGACGGCAACTCGTCCAGCTGTCTGGCCAACTCGAGCGTCTGCAACAGATCACCCTCGTGCAGTGATAAACGTGTCTGAAGCTTGGCACTTTGCACCTCATCCGGCGTAAAGCGACGCAGCGTCGCTGGAGAGGCGTTCATGTAGGCGCAATCAACAAAAACTACCTTGCTTCTTCCTTTGATTTCATGAAGCACGTTCAGGCCACCAGTGCCCAGGTCAATAACTTCTACATCAGCAGGCAGGTCCGCACATTGATGCAGGCGCGCAACCACGGCGATTCCGACGCCTTCGTCGGTCATCAAGGGATTACCCAAACCGATCACGACGGTCGGGGCTAGCATGATCGCGCATTTGAGCGGCTAGACAAACTCAACATTAAGAAAGTGTGTCGAACAAGAAATACAGGGGTCGTAAGAACGCACCAGCATCTCCATCAGTAATCGCACCTCGTCTTGCTCCCTGTCGATGATTTGCGGCACAAAGGCTTCAAAGTCTTTCTGGATATTGGCATGGTTCTGATTGGTGGGGATGCAGATGTTGGCACGGGTGCAGATGCCCTTGTCATCAAATTCATAACGATGGAATAGAATGCCACGCGGGGCTTCAACGGCACCGGCGCCATTGCCGGCCTTTGCTTTTACATCAGGCCGTTCATATTCGATACCGGTGGTGAGCAACTCGTCAATGATCTGCAGCGAACGTTCAATCACGTGAACAATTTCAACCACCTGGGCGACGTTGTTCATAAAAGGATTGGCACAGCCCCGCTCCAGACCAAACATCTTTGCCGTTTCCTGAGCCAGCGGCAACAAATAATCGCCATTGACGTTGAAACGGGCGAGTGCGCCAACGCAATATGCATCGCGGTTCCAGCGCGCCCACTTGGCTGTGGATTGCGCCACGACATATTCATTCGCGACCTGCTCGAAGTCATGCACAGGCACGGGTTCATCGATGTCGGTACTACCAATCCGCCCATGGTAGAAGGGATAGGATTCGCCATCCACCAGCGCCACATATTCAGTATCGCGGCTGAAGTCAGGCAGAGCGCCAGCAAGACTACGCACAACCTCGCCCAGTTTTTTTGCTTCAGGAATAATCGCTTCGAGCATGGTTTTCAGTTCGCGCAGGTCTGCCGCCTTTGGCAACATGGCAAAACCACCGGGCACCAAACGTACGGGATGGGTCTTGCGCCCGGCCAGCTTTTCCATCATGGTGTTGCCGACTTTATGTAGGGCAATCACTGTCTTCACTACTTCGGGATGACTGGTGGCCAATGGCACTACAGACTTTTGGCCAAGCAGATCCGGCGCAACCAGATAGCCAACATGCAGGCTATGGCTTTCAATCTGCTCACCATAGTGAGTCAGAATTCGAAGCTTGTCTGTTTGTTGCGAGATCTGCACATCGAGCGCGTCTTCGACGGCCTTAATGGCGGCAAGGGAGTGTGTTACTGAGCAGATGCCACAAATGCGGCTGACGATGGTCTGGATATCCTCGTAGTGGCGGTTCACCACCATTGCTTCGAAATAACGCGGCGCTTCCGGCACTTGCCATTCGTTCTTCTCGATCACACCATCGGTGGCGCGAACCACAATATTGCCGTGGCCTTCTACGCGGGTGACGTGCTTTACATTAATATCAACAGTACGGCTCATAACTTCTGCTCCTGGGCGCTGCCAAATAGAGCCATTTTGCTTTTGAGGTCGTCGAGAGTTTTTCCGTATTGCTCCATCACGGCTGCGGCAGCTTCAAGATTGGGATCATCGACATAGCCTCGACAACCAAAACACCAGAAGCCATTTGATGGACAACGGGCATCACAGCCGGCCCGCGTGACCGGCCCCAGGCAGACTTCGCCGTATTCGTAGCGGCAGCCGTTCTCTTTCATTTTGCATTCGACACACACCGGATAGTCCGGTATTACCGGTTGCTTACCGGCGAGCAGGCAGCGCACCACATAGGTCAACTCTTTGGCATCGATGGGACAACCGTGCACCATATAGTCCACCTTGACGACTTCATGAATCGCTTGCGCGGGTGTTGACGCCAGGTGAGGCATGTTGGCAGCGTCACCATAGACCATCACCTGGACATCTTCGATGGCGAAATTGTTTTGCAGCTTGTTAACACCACCGATGGTGGCGCAGGCTCCAAGCGCAATGACGAAATCGGCAGATTCGCGAACCTTGCGCAGACGCTCTGCATCTTCGTCACGCGTAATCGAGCCTTCAACGATTGCGATATCGTAATGATCACTTTGATCAGACATGGCTTCGCGCCATTCGACCGGATCCACCAATGCCAATAGGTTGAGAAGTTCTTCTTCCATGTTGACGATTTGAAGTTGGCAGCCTTCGCAGCAAGCAAAGTCGAATATACCTATCTTTGGCTTAGCCATTAGATTGCCTCCTTTACATCGACAATGTCAGCGTAATTGAACACTGCCCCTTTTTGGCAGGCATAGAGACCGTTAATCTGGCAGTGGCCGCACTTGCCCACAGCACAACGCATGTGACGTTCAAGCGAGACATAGATCTGGCTGTTATCGATGTTTAATTTGCGCAATTCAAGCAGCACAAATTTATACATGATCGGTGGCCCGCAGATCACCACGACAGTTTGTGCCGGATTAATCTGAATTCGTTTCAGCAAAGTCGTGATAACGCCAACCGTGCCACCCCAGCGTGCATCGGCCTTATCAACTGTCTCGAGAAAGGTGATGTCGCTGCGGGTTTTCCATTCATAGAGTTCTTCGGTAAACAACCGATCTTCTGGACTCCGTGTTCCGGACAGGATCGTCACCTCACCATAGTGATCCCTGTTATCGAGCACATAATGGATGGCAGAACGCACAGGCACCAGGCCGATGCCGCCGCAAACAAACACCACGTCCTTGCCTTTCATGGCATCCTCGACAGGAAAATGAGTACCATAAGGACCGCGCAGCCCTACCGGCTCACCGGGGACCAGCGCATGTAACGCTGTTGTAACATTACCGGCCTTGCGTATGACCATTTCGAACGTGGTTTTGTCCACGCGCGTGGGTGAAGAACTGATGGAAATTGGCGCTTCACCAAAACCGGGAACCGAGACTTCCATGAACTGGCCCGGCATATAATCAAACGCCTCGCCTTCCTCAAGATGGAAGCGGAAAAACTTCTCCGTCTCCGTCATTGAATAAATCTCTGTCACCGTGGCTTTTTGTGGCAGGTAGATATCCCTCATCTGGGATAACGCGGTGGCTGACATCATTGTTGCTCCTCTGAAAGCTGATTGAACACCTCCACGGGATTGGCAATATTGGTTGTGCAGGCGCTGATACACCGGCCGCAACCGACACAAGCGATCTCGCCGATCATATCCCAAACATACTTGCCCTTACGGTAGTAGCGATGCCGATAGCGCGCAGCCTTTTTGTCGCGAAAGTTGTGATTACCGGTGACGGTGGCAAAGCCAGTGAGCATGCAGCCATCCCACTGACGGTAACGTTGGCCGGTTTCCATGTCCCAGTTCATTTCATCCTCGACGGTGAAACAGTAACAGGTGGGACAAACCAGATTGCAAGAACCGCATGAGTGACACAGTTCCGCCTTTTCCGCCCACAAGGGATGATCGTAGCTCTTCTCCAACAAGGCGGGGATTTGCTCAGGCATCATCTCAAGCTTGTGCTTCTGCAGCTGTTCGCGATTGCGCTGCCATACCTGTTCACGTCGCAACAAGGTCGCCTCATCCGCATCTTCAGCATTGGACAGCATCGCGGTGAGCGCCTCACCTTTTTCACTGCGGGTATCGACGACGTAACTGCCGTCATCAAGACGCGTCAACAACACATCGTAGCCCTGGCGCTCTTCCACCGTGGCGTAACCCATGCAGCCGGCAAAAACATCGGCAGAGGCATTTTGCACATCACTGACGACGACTGTCGCCGCTTCCTTGCGCGCCATATAATGAACGTCGTAATTATCTTGTTCAAATATAGTGTTGAGCTGGTCCATCGCCACAAAGTCGTAAGGGTGCACACCAAACAGCACGAATGGCTCATGGGCGATAACACTTTCGAAATTTCCTTTACGATCGAATTTGATCAAAACTTCTTTTTGCGGCAGGAAATATTTTTTGGGCGGCAGGATGCTGACGTCGTAATCCAGTCTTAGATCTGCAGAGCCTGTCAACCTATCAAAGGCAAAGCGGTCTTCCTTGGCTTGCGGCGCAAACATCGTGTGGCTGGGGATCAGTGCCTCTACCCATGCAGCAAACTCTTTTTCCGTGACACGTTTGGTGTTCATCCTTATTCCTCTTGCTGCAATCGCTGCTTGCCCACAGTTATAAATTTACTCCTCGCAGCGCGCAGATACAACACGAGATTCCCTGTTGTAATTTCGTGAATTATGTCAGTTTTAAGACAATGGCATCGATTACAGGTGGGTAGGTATTATGCTTCTCAGGAGTTGCTTCGTTTACCGCGAAAGCTTGAGTGGGCTTGATAAATAACAGCGGACTTTAATTGTCGAGAATAACACTCAGGTTTGGCATTTCCTGGTTTGAAAAATTTAACCATATATAGCCAATAGACCTCTATTTTTCATGCATAGAACACACAACCATCGTCAAGTTAATATGCTACGATATTTATACAATTTAGGTTTCGCGTTTCAATTGGTATTAACGGATTTCGGCTTGATTTAAGGCTATCGTGCGGTCAAGTGTTATCAGGGTGTATCGAGTCATTAGGCCCGAATTCCAAACCCTTAAATTGGCGAGTTAAACGGCCATTCTCAACACCGAAGCATCCAAGGGAGAAAGCTGATGGACATCAAAGACATTGAACATCTCGTTAAGGAACATCCCTTTTTCGAGGATATGCAAAAAGACTACATCGACGAACTTATCGGTTGCGCCTCCAACGCTCACTTCAAAGCAGGGGAATTGATTTTTCATCAATCTGCGCAGGCCAACCATTTTTATATCATCACAGCGGGACGCGTAACTGTGGAGATCGAATCAGCGGACCGAGGCGTCATTACTTTACAGACCGTCGAGCCCGGCAGTGTACTAGGTTGGTCTTGGCTGTTTCCCCCTTATATCTGGCACTACGATGCCCGTGCTTCAGAAGCAACCGACACTATCGCCTTCGATGCCCGTTGCCTGGTCGGCAAGTGTGAAAGCAATCCCGCGCTTGGTTACGATTTAATGAAACGGTTTTCCGGAGTGGTCATCGAACGGCTCCAGGCGACACATCTTCAACTCATGGATATGTATGGCGCGAGCAAAAAACCAACCGCTTGATTGACGCGCATATCGAGAAATTCAGCTTTAGGAATTGCAGTAATGAACTCTTCAGCCCCCCATAAACTTGGCACCGAAACCGCTCATAATATTTATCAACCCCAAGTTCATTCGCTGGATGTTTTTTTCAAACCCAACAACGTTGCCGTGATCGGCGCCACCGAGACCGAAGGTAGTGTCGGACGCACCACACTTTGGAATCTCATTAGCACGCCCTTCGGTGGTACGGTGTTTCCGGTTAATCCCAAGCGGCCCAGCGTGCTCGGTATCAAAGCCTATGCCAGCATTAAGGATGTACCGGCGCAGGTTGACCTGGCCGTGATTGTTACGCGCGCCACGGCAGTGCCGGGCATCGTGCGCGAATGCGCCGAGGTGGGTGTGAAAGGCGTGATAGTCATCTCAGCCGGATTTAAGGAGCTCGGGCCCGAAGGAGTGGAACTGGAACGCCAACTCATGGAAGAAGCGCGCCGTGGTGACATTCGCATCATCGGTCCGAATTGCCTGGGACTAATGTGTCCGCCAACAGGGGTCAATGCCACCTTCGCGGCCGGTATGGCTCAGCCCGGCAACGTTGGTTTCATTAGCCAGAGCGGTGCTTTATGTACTGCCGTGCTGGACTGGAGCTTCAACGAAAGGGTTGGCTTCAGCGCCTTTATTTCAATGGGATCGATGGTCGATGTAGGCTGGGGCGACTTGATCAACTATCTAGGCCAGGACCCTAAGACCCAGAGCATTCTCATTTACATGGAATCCGTCGGTGATGCCCGAGCCTTTCTGACGGCGGCGCGTGAAGTTGCGCTGACCAAGCCCATCATTGTCATCAAAGCCGGAAGCACCAGCGCCGGTGGCAAAGCGGCTGCCTCGCACACTGGCGCACTCACCGGCAGCGATGAAGTCTTGGATGCCGCTTTCAGGCGTACCGGCGTGTTGCGTGTGAATAACATCGCAGACCTGTTCAATACCGCCGAGGTGCTGGCCAAACAGCCCCGGCCGAAAGGCCCGCGACTCACCGTACTCACCAATGCCGGTGGGCCTGCTGTTCTTGCCACCGATGCATTGGTTTCCGCAGGCGGTGAGCTAGCGGAATTGTCGGCTGAAACCAAAAATGCATTAAATAGTTTTCTGCCGCCGCACTGGAGCCGCAACAATCCTATCGACATCCTCGGCGATGCGGGTGCCGACCGTTACGCCAAAGCCTTGGAGATCGCGGCGCAAGACCCCAACAGCGACGGCCTGCTGGTAATACTCACACCACAGGCCATGACCAACGCCACCCAAACGGCGGAGTTGTTGAAGCCATATGCAAAATTAGGCAACAAACCCATTCTCGCTACTTGGATGGGCGGCCCTGAGGTTGCGGCCGCTGATCGCATTCTCAATGGCGCCGGCATTCCCACATTCACCTATCCGGATATGGCAGCGCGCGCCTTTCATTACATGTGGTCTTATAGCTATAACCTTCGAGCGCTGTACGAGACACCAACGCTGCCCACGGGAACAGCGGATCGACATAGTGTTCGCGACATCATTGATCATGCCCGCGCAGCTGGCCGAACCCTGCTCACCGAACACGAATCCAAACAAGTCCTGGCGGCCTATGAAATCCCCACCGTGGCCTCGCAAATAGCCACCACCGCGGACGAGGCTGTGGCTGCCGCACTAGCAATGACGTATCCAGTGGTGCTGAAGTTGCATTCAGAAACCATCACTCACAAGACCGATGTTGGAGGCGTACAACTCAATCTACAAGATGCTGATGCGGTGCGCGCTGCTTTCCAGACCATACAAGACACTGTCGCCACACGCGCCACGCCAGGGGATTTTTTGGGTGTCACCGTACAACCGATGATTGAAGATTACGGCTATGAGCTCATCATCGGCAGCAGCATCGACCCGCAATTTGGGCCTGTGCTGCTGTTTGGCCTGGGTGGCCAACTTGTCGAAGTATTCAAAGACAAGGCCTTGGCACTACCACCATTAAACACTACGCTCGCCCGGCGCATGATGGAACAGACCAAAATCTATACCGCGTTGAAAGGGGTCAGAGGCCGCAAACCTGTCGATCTTTCAGCACTAGAGGCACTAATGGTTCGCTTCAGTTTTCTCGTCGCTGAGCATCAATGGATAAAAGAAATTGATATCAATCCGTTGCTAGCCTCCGAACAAGGATTGATTGCCCTAGATGCTCGCGTAGTACTGCACGAGCCAGAGATTGGGGAAGACCAATTGCCGCAATTGGCAATTCGCCCCTATCCGATTCAATACACCAACACAAGCACCTTAAAAGACGGCACGCAAGTAACGATTCGCGCCATACGCCCAGAGGACGAGCCGCGCATCGTCCATTTCCATAAAACATTGTCGGAGCGCACGGTCTATTTTCGTTATTTACAGATGTTGCAGCTTACACAGCGCACTGCCCATGAACGCCTCACCCGGATTTGCTTCATCGATTACGCCCGTGATATGGCGCTGGTAGCAGAGCGAATAAATCCGGACAGTGGCGAAACCGAAATCATTGCGATAGCTCGTTTCCAACGTGAACGAGATGCAGAGAATGCAGAATACGCTATTGTTCTCAGCGATGACGCTCAGGGTAAAGGACTCGGCAGCGAACTTATGCGGCAGATTGTCAACGTCGCACGTGAAGAGAAAATTCGGCGACTGACGGCTGAAGTGCATATCGAAAATATTGGGATGCAAAGAATCTGTGAGAAACTTGGCTTCAAAATTTATCGCGAACCAAAAGAATCGACGGTATATGTTGAATTAGAATTGGGCAGTCAATGATTTTTCGATGCTTATTAAAGACAGTAAGTCTTACTATTGTCTAGCATTTTGCAAGCATAATGGGAAAAGTGGCAAGTCAACTTTCTCAATGGTTGTGTCTTGCAAAGTGACGCCATGGATGAAGCCACACTGCGGATGCTAGACAAAGTCTCACCGGCAAAGCGCTAAATTATCTACACCGCCAATGGCCTGGAGCCGTTTGCGTATCTCAAGTGCGTAATCTGACAGAAACAGGTAATTAGACCATCAGCTTCCCTTGGTAATCACACTACTACATTTCATTGCAGTGATTTGACGGCCCCTCTGAAAACGCACCATGCTAGTGCATTTATTCATAACCAATATTGATAACTTCTAATAAAATACATATAAATCAAAAGGATAAAAATTCGGCATAGTTACTGCAAGCTAAAACTTAACAGACTCAATAGGCTTACCATACAAACAACGATGTTCACATCTAAGTCATTCGCAGAGATTTCAGCTTTAACGATGCTTTCTAAACATCAGTTGGAGAGAATGGCTAACAGGCTTGAACAACCATTTGAGCCACTACAAGATGAAGAACAGATTGAAGCTCTACATCAAGCACATGCATTTCCATCTGACCTATACCAAGCGAAAGCTGGTTGGCCGATACAATTAAATACCGAATCGCCTTATTTCATCAGTATCAATACCAGCCAAGATTTAGTTAAAACTGCCCTCTTCAAAACTTTGAAATCGTTACACAGAAAGGATTTTTGTAGGCCCATCACAAACCTATCAATCGATGATGTTTATTCCAGTCACGCTGAGCATGTTAAACGCGCAGTCCAGCTATTAAGGCTAAATGAGCAACACTATATCAGTGGAATCGATACGAGGCAGGCAGGATGAAAAAGTTGCTTGTATTCACCGATCTGGACGGCAGCCTGCTAGACCATCAAAACTATGACTGGTCTGCCGCCCAACCAGCGCTGCATCGACTGGCGCAGTTAGGCTTTCCCCTGATTTTTAATACCAGCAAGACTCTGGCTGAGCTAATCCCATTCTCCCAAGAGCTGAATAATCATCAACCGATGATTTGTGAAAATGGCAACGTCGCAGCCATTCCCGAGCACTACTTTGAGCAGACTGTTGTTAATCACACTAACTACAACACCCATCTATTTGGCAACGACTATCAGTCCATCATCACGACACTGCAACAGCTGCGCAATGAATATGGATTTCAATTCTCTGGCTTTTATGACCTGGGCATTGCAGGGGTGATGGAACACACGGGTCTAAGCCATGAAAAGGCCGCACTTGCCTGCCAACGTCTTTGTTCCGAGCCACTGCTATGGCAAGGCTGCGCTGATGATCTAATTACCCTGCAAAACAAACTAGCACAACAAGGACTTAGTCTGACACGAGGCGGTCGTTTTTATCATGTCATGAGCCCGGTCAATAAAGGCAAAACCATGGCCTGGCTGTTGGCAAGATTTGAAAACAACCAACCCGAAACAGAGTGGATTAGCGTCGCTCTGGGAGATGGCCCTAACGACCTGCAAATGTTAGAGGCAGCCGAGCACTCTGTACTCATTCGTAACCCTCACTCGACACCACCGGATGTGTCTCACATCAACAATATTCTTACACCACTGCCACCAGGACCTGCTGGTTGGAATGAAGCAGTGAACCAAATCATCGATTTATATCTATAAGGATCTTGCTATGGGCGATTTTTATCAAAACGGCATCATCACAAATTTTCACAATCTGACTAAACGACCAGTGGAAGAATTGGAAAAAGAACTCATCTCGTTTTCCAAGCAGCGGCCCATGTCGCTGGTTCTGCCATCACTATTTTCAGAACTGGAAGGGCCTGCGCTATCAGGCATTATTGACGAGTTGGTAAAAGTCCCCTACCTCAGTGAAATAGTGATTGGTTTAGATCGAGCCGATGAAAAACAATTTAATTTCGCCTCAGAATTCTTCGACCGTCTGCCACAACATCAGCGCATTTTATGGAATGATGGTCCGCGTCTACGCGAGATAGATAAACTACTGCAAGAAAAAGAACTGGCACCAAGGGAAATGGGCAAAGGCCGCAATGTTTGGTACTGCTACGGTTACATCCTCGCCTCAGGAAAGGCTAGTTCGGTTGCACTGCACGATTGCGACATTCTCACCTATGACCGATCAATGCTGGCGCGCCTGCTCTACCCTGTCGCCAACCCCAACTTCAACTATGAATTTTGCAAAGGCTATTACGCCCGCCATGCCAATGGACGCCTCAACGGCCGGGTCAGTCGTTTGCTGGTGACGCCTTTGATTCGTACCTTAAAAAAGGTGTTTGGCAGTGATGCATTTCTCGAATATTTAGATAGCTTCCGCTACCCGCTCTCTGGTGAATTCTCAATGCGTGCAGATGTCTTCAATGACATTCGTATTCCCAGTGATTGGGGTCTGGAGATAGGCGTGCTCTCTGAGGTAAAACGAAACTATTCCACCAACCGGCTATGCCAGGTCGACATTGCCGATAACTACGATCACAAACATCAAGTCCTCTCAATCAATAACCCTGATGCTGGGCTATCGAAGATGTGTACTGATATCGCCAAAGCAATATTCAGGAAACTTGCCACCCAGGGGGTGATCTTTACCCAGGAAACCTTCCGCACCATTAAGGCAACCTACTACCGCATTGCCCTTGATTTTATTGAAACCTATTACAACGATGCGGTTATGAATGGCTTGAATGTCGATCGTCACGAAGAGGAGGTTGCCGTAGAACTATTTGCCGAGAATATTTTGGCAGCAGGGAAATCATTCCTGGAAAACCCGATGGAAACGCCATTCATCCCTAGTTGGAACCGTGTCATCAGTGCCGTGCCAGACATTCTTGATCGACTCTATGACGCCGTGGAAGAAGACAATCGCCAGATTTAAGAAATATCAAACTGCTGTCCCGTCCACACAACAGTTTCTTAAAAAAATATATAATAGTTATTGATTGAGCAAAAAACAACATGAGTGAAGAGTCAACACTTAAAAGTCTCAAAGATCGTGTAGAACATCATCTACAGGTTATTTATCCTCATCAATATTCTCTAGTTACTGACCGAGTCATGGGGCTTGTGCAACGCTATGGAAAAATCAGTCATGTTAATACTGAAAAACTGTGGGACCAATCTGACGTAATCTTAATCACCTATGGCGACTCCATTCTTACGCCCAATAAAAAGCCACTATCTGCCTTGAAAAGGTTTCTCAGCGAACAGATTGGCAGTGCGGTTAGCAGCGTACATATCCTGCCTTTCTTCCCTTATAGTTCAGATGATGGTTTTTCTGTGATTGATTATCGCGTGGTAAACCCAGAATTGGGTGACTGGCGCGACATCAAAAAACTCAGTCATGATTACAAGCTGATGTTTGACCTGGTCATCAATCACGTCTCACGCGAGAGCCTGTGGTTTTATGACTTCGTTGCCAACCTTCAACCAGCCAAAGACTATTTTATCGAACTGCCGCAAGATACGAATGTCAGTCAGGTAACACGGCCGCGCAACACACCACTATTAGTCCCGGTTACCACACGCCGTGGCACTCTCTATGTCTGGGCCACTTTTAGTGAAGACCAGATTGATGTCAATTTTTCCAACCCAGATGTCCTGCTTGAATATCTTGATATCCTGCTGCTTTATATTCGCAACGGTGGCAGCATCATTCGCCTCGATGCCATTGCCTTTTTATGGAAGCAACTCGGCACTAGCTGCATTCACCTGGAGCAAACTCATGAAGTGGTAAAACTGATTCGTGATGTCATGAGTTATGTAGCACCCAACGCGATTTTGATCACAGAAACCAACGTGCCCCACCAAGAAAACCTTAGCTATTTTGGTGACGGCGACGAGGCCCACATGGTTTACCAGTTTTCATTACCCCCACTAACCTTACACGCCCTGAATCGCGGCACCTCACAACACCTGACTCGCTGGGCAAAATCATTAGCCGAGTTACCAAAGGGTTGCAGTTATTTTAATTTCACCGCCTCTCATGACGGCATTGGGCTACGGGCATTAGAGGGCATACTCGATCACCATGAAGTGAATGAACTAATCGAATCCATGCACCGCTTTGGCGGCTTTGTCAGCATGAAGGCCAATCCCGACGGCGATGACACACCCTATGAAATCAACATCTCACTATTTGATGCCCTACAAGGCACACGCCGCGGCCCGGACCAATGGCAAGTCAATCGTTTTGTCTGCTCACAGGCGATTATGCTGGGACTGCAAGGGATCCCCGGAATCTATATTCACAGTCTGTTGGCAACACCTAATGACCTTCATGGAGTGGAACTGAGTGGCCGTACCCGTTCCATCAATCGCAAGCGCTGGCAATATGAGGAACTTCAAGAGTTGCTCAACAACCCTCACACCCCCAACAATGAAGTGTTAAGGTGGTTATTAGAGCTATTGCATGTTAGAAAAATTGAACCCTGCTTCCATCCCGATAATCCTCAACAGGTGATAGAAATTAACAACAGCCTGTTCGCTTTCATTCGCAGCGATATTGCAACAGGAAAAACACTATTTGCCATCTACAACATTACGGCAGCACCACAACAGATTAGTCTACCCAATCATCCTGAACTAACCGACAAACCCGTTTGGTATGACCTGGTAAGCCAGCAACTACTGCCCGACATTCTGCCCTGTACTACCTTGCAGCCATATCAGTTTGTGTGGTTAGTAGAAAATAGATAACAAACTAAGCCAATATTTCCTGCGCCAGTGAAACAGATTTTTTCAGTAATCGGCCCACTAGCGATGTTATGACCATCTTTCATCAATACCATTGTGTCAGTGATCTGTAACACCTCTTGCAGCGAGTGGCTGACGTAGTTCACCAGGATTGCCAGTTCATCATGCAGTTTGCGAATAAAAGCCAACAGCAGATAAAAACCCAATACGGTCGGTGGTAGCACTAGAGATAGGGCAACAATTGCTTCAACTGTGGTTGCCCACTTGACTTACTGTGCGCCAACCACCAAGCCAGCAGTCGTTACCGTTGCCAGCTTCAGGGTTAACCAAACCAGTGACAACAGAGCTATTATAGATAACCAAATTGCGCCATCACTTTTCGCGCAGCAGCGGTTTTTAAATAATCAAGAAAACGAGTGGCTGCCGAATTGTTTTCACCATGCTTAAGCAGCACCGCCTGCTGTTGCAGTGGCGTGTAATAATCTTCAGGAACCAACCAATAGTTAGTTTTGTTATAGGGATTGTCAGGGTTAAGCACCTGAGACAAGGAGACAAGCCCCAGCTCAACATTACCACTGGCAACAAACTGAAATGCCTGACCGATACTTTCACCTTGTACCAGGTCTGGGCTTAGCTTTTGCCACTGCTCCATTCTTATTAGCGCCTGTTTTGCAACACGGCCATATGGGGCTGTACGTGGATTGGCAATGGCAAATCGCCCCCTGCCACGGCGAGCGACCGAATGTTCGCTTAAAGGCTGATCAGGATTACCTCCCCATAACACCAACTGCCCCTGGGCATAGACAAAGCCCCTGCCTGGCACAGTCTTACCTAAGCCAAATAGTTTTTCTGGATGTTCTTTATCCGCAGACAACAACACATCATACGGCGCACCGTGAATGATTTGCGCATAGAGCTTACCTGTCGAGGCCGAACTGGCAATAACCTTGTCTCCCGTTTGATTTTCATAAGCTGGGATGATGGCCTTAAGTGTGGCAAGAAAGTTTGCTGCAACAGCGACACGAACTTCAGCCGCCTGAACACTGGGAATACAAATCAACAACATTAACAATAAAGACTTAACCATCACATATTCGCCTTATTCAAAACAGCAGCGTTGCCATGCAATATAAACAGAGCAAGCTTAATGCCAATCATCTCCACTACGAATAAACCAGTCTTCACCGCCATTGCCTCTGTAGCATTCACGACAAACAAGAGCCTATTGGCATAAATAGACCTGTCAGTTCCTTACTAAATCAATGAGTTATAGCAGGCCCGCTTTTTGCACTGCTGGTATTAGATATCTCAACAAGCGATAAGGAACTGCTATGTCTGAACCACTCTTTCCAGAAATCATCGATGGCCTTAAATCGGGCCAGATCATCCCCTATATTGGCCCCAGCGCACTAAAAGGGGCCGTGCACAAAGAAACCGGCGCCGACATTCCCGCTGACAGCGACAGTCTGATTCTGGCCATGAACGGTGGTCAGCCCATGGCCCCCAAGCTAATGTATGAATTTCCACGGGCAGCCATGAACAAGGAACTGAAAAAGGGACGCAACTTTGTCACCAAATTTCTGACTGAACTCTATGGCAAAGATAACTGGACCCGTGCCCCGATCCATGATTGGCTGGCCGAGATCAAACCCCCATACATAATCGACATTAACCGCGACACCATGTTGCAGGCCAGTTATGTCGACACGCCTCACAACCTGATACTCGGCATCTCCCGTATTGGCGGCACCGACTATCGCTTTAAGATTTATCATTACGATGGCAGCAGCTATACAGAGATCGAACATCAATCAGCTGATCTGTCCCTGCCGCTATTATTTAAACCTATGGGCTCACCCACCCCTGAACCCAGCTACATTGCCTCAGATGCTGATTATGTCGATTACCTCACCGAGTTAATGGGGGGGTTTGGCATACCGCCATTTCTCAAAGAATCACGCAAAGACAAACAATACCTGTTCATTGGTATGCGTTTTAGCCGCGATACCGAGCGTATGGTGATGTCGGACATTACCTACGCCTCTGCACAACACAAAGGCTGGGCACTGATTCAGGAACCAACTAAAAAGGAAGAACGCTTCTGCACCAAGATGGGCATTGAAATTATCAAGAGTGATATCAACGCCCTGCTTTCAGCGACCAGCTGGCCAGTGATTGAAGAATCCGCTGCCGCACAGGTAGGCTGCTAAAAGATTTCTTTCCCAA